>FUFK010718456.1_pt1 | contig 50018 bp, 51 predicted proteins | sample 1021851 | NCBI WGS metagenome assembly FUFK01 (sample SAMEA51879418, study PRJEB19060) | metagenome | reverse complement strand
TCCTTGCGAAAGATCCGAGCCCGAAGAAGCTGCTCGAGATGAGCGCAGGCTGTGCATATGTCGTCTCGATCGCAGAAGGCAGCGACGTGAGCCTAAATTATGGATCGGCGGAATGGATCGGCCTGGTTAGGATCATCGAACGGCGGACCGGTCTCGACGGCGAAAAAGCGATCCAGACGGCTAAGGCCAAGTACAACAAGCGGGCGCGTGTGATGGGGGCGGACGAGGCGCGCAACCACATGTTGAAACGCGCGCGCGACTGCGATCGCGAAATGGCCGTTATCCAGTCGTGATGCCGTCCGCCCTCCCAGGACGCCGCGACACGCTCCACGCGTCCCCCGGCGTCCTCGCGCTTGGCGCGGCGGCTTGCTTGCTGGTGGCGGCGGCTCCGCTACGCGCCAATACGGAAGACGCCGAACTGATCTACGAATGCGGTCTGGCGATGCAGTTCGCCGAGAAAGAAGACATTCAACTGCCCGTTTCATCCAACCGTGCGATGGGCCATTTTGCCGAAGTGACACGGAATGATCCGAACCTTCGCAACGAGGCGGATCGGCAAGTTCGAGCCGTCTGGGACGGGATGAGAAAGAGCGACGGGCGCCCCGCGCTCGAGCGTTACGTCCTGTCCGTCGCACAGGACTGTTCCGACCTCTACGTCGAACTGGCAGAGCGCGACGCCGCAGCGGTAGAGGGCGAGCTCAATTCGCTGGGCACCCTGTCAGCCGCGGCGCTCCGGTCTTATGCGACACGAACGGGCGATCTCGGCGAAATCGCCAATTACCTCGTCTACAATTACCCATACGGCAAAGACCTGTTCAAGCCGAACGAGGATGGCGATCTGCTCGGCCAGCTGGTCGTGGAAGCGGGCGCGTCCGGGCTACGTCGATGGAGCGACGAAGCGATCTATGCGATCGCGAACAAGCATTACTGGCAGTATAATCCGCCCGCCACCCGCTTGGTCGATGCAGAGTATAGACGCCGCATGCGGATGATGCGCCAGACCCAATCGGAAGCGCAACGCTGGGCGCAGCGCGCGGCCGACGATCGCGCGGCGCAGGCGCGGCGGGCGAATGCGCCCTACGTCGGATCGCTTGGCAGCGGAAGTTCGAGCAGACCGAAACCGGGCAGCGGTGTCGTCGTCTGCACCACCTACAAGGGCACCGGCGGCGGGCGGGTCTGCAAGGAAGACTGAGGCGCCGGTGAAACCGTGCTTGCGCTTCCATCGAGGCAGTTCGCAGAACGTGAGGGGAAAAGTGAAATGTGTGCGCGACGTAGACTCTTGGGTAGCGGCGCTCTGGCGCTAGCCCTTTCGGCAGGCGTGTCCTTTCTGCCGAATATGGCGCTTGCTCAGCCGCAACAGGTCCTCGGGGACGGCGCGGAAAGCGCTGCCATGCACAATGCAGCCTATGATCGAGGATTGGCGGAATCCTATACCTCGCCCGAAACAATCGGTGAGATGCTGCAATGCTCCGCGCTGTGGCAGCGTTGGTCCGATATCCTGGGGAGCTCCCAGGATTCGGCATTCGTTGCGAACCTGCGCGAAGAACTGTCAGCCGCTCGTGCGGGAATCCGCCATCGCTATTGGCAGCGTCAGGCACGTCGCGACATGCGGGAAGACAGCGATCTGAGCTATTTCGACAAAATACACGCCAGGGCTGAAAGCTGGGCGGACAGCCAAGCCGCCGGCTACGCCACCGGTGCGGACAGTAAAATCAGTTCGATGATGAGCTGGCTGGCAACCTGCTAGAACCGCTTTGCGCGCAAGCTCCGGCGGGGGATCCTGTCGCCTGTTTCGGGACTGTCGACATAGCGGACGCGACATTTATCGACCGTCGATGAGCACCATGCTTGCCCACCGGGCAGGATTGGCGGATCCGCTGTCCGTTTCGCCCTCCAGCATCGACAATTGAGCAAGACGAAGAGCTTCCGCGTGGGCGTGCCCATCGCGCAGTCGCTTCACGAATTCCATGGTAAGCTGCGACGCGGCTTCGTCCTGGACCCGCCAATGCGAGAGCATCACGCGCTCGCTTCCCGACGCGAGAAAGGCATTTGCAAGACCCGTATAGGCAGGAGCAGCATGAGTGCGTCCCGCGGCGGTGTTGCATGCGGAGAGGATCGCGATCTGGGTCGAAAGGCCAAGCTCCGCAATTTCACCGGCAAGCAGGATGCCGTCGTCGGTCGTACCGCCCGTTCCCGATCCGGGCGTCAGGACGAGCGCCGGTTCCCGTAGACCGCCCAGTTCCCCTTCCATGAGACCGTGCGTGGCGAACAGGACTACACTGTATTCTGCTTCAGCCAGCAGCCGAAGCCGGGCTTCGGTCGCGTCGCCACCGACGAGGACAATGCGCTCGCTGGCGCCGCTGACCTCCCCCGCAAGCCGGACCTCCTCGCGGCTCGCAGGCAGCGAGGGCAGCGATCGCAAATCCACGGCGGTTGCCACGACGGCCCGCGTTTCCCCAGTGAACGCTTCGTCCGAATTTGCGGCGGCGCCTATGCCGAGAAACCGCCCGGCATTACCCCCATCTTGTCTCGAGCCCAGTACAGCGGAAGGCGAAAGAACCGTCGCGAATGCGTGATGGCGGACCAGCCATTCCATCTCGCTGAAGTCCCGCACCTGTCGGTCGGGCACGGAAGACAGCAAAGCGGAAAATGGCAGACGCGAGAGAGCATCGCTCGTAACCAAGGATACCCGGGTCTTTCCATTGAGCGCCGCTGCGATTTCGGCCGACAGGACGAGGTCGTGCAACGCCTTCGCATCGTCGAATGGGAATGCGTCTGCACCTTCGCCCGCGTCGAGTGCCAAACGCAATCGTTCCACGAACGGCCGGATGGTTGCGCGCCCCCCCGGCCCCACTTTCATCACCGCCGTTTCGGAGGTCACGGCCATCAGGAGCATCCGCCGATTGGCAGGCATTGCGATCAGCAGGGCTTCGTCCGGCCGCAATCGGGCTTGGACGGTCTCGATTGATACATCGACCGGTCGCCGCGTCGTATCGAATTCGGGAAGCGCCGTGCGCAAGGCCGCTTCGGCATCGCTCACCGATCGCTCGAGGTCGGCGATTTCCCGCTCGACCTCGCCGATCGCCTCGGATCGCCCCGCGGCCAGCATCGCCGCCCGCTCGCGCGCGAGCAACCGAAGGCGCGCGGTCCCGCTGCGGAGCCTCTCGATATCGGCAGCAAGGTCGGGCCTGTCGAACTGGCCGTGACGCAGCTTGGCAAATTGGCGCGCACGGGCGTTGACGCCCCAACTGGCCAGTTCGAATGCATTGAGCGCATCATCGGCGCGGTCGGAAATGATCGCGGCTTCGGCGATCAGCAGGATCGAGTCGAAGTAATTTTCAAGATCCGCATCGAGTTCGAAGCTGGTCGCATCCTGGATCATCTTGTCGACGATCCGCGCGCGTGCCCTTGCTACGTGCTCCCAACCCTCATCCTGTCCTGCGCGAACCTGTGACAGTCCACGTTGAATAGCTGCATCGACAGGTAGCTCGCGCCCGCTGCTGTTCACGCGCATTTCGATTTCATCGAGGATGTCGAGCGCAGCCTCGGGTTGTCCGCTCTCATCGAGACGCTGCGACAACGTGAGGAGGCCGCGCAGCGCCTTGTCGTCTTCGGCCGGCAATTCTCGTGCCAGATCCGCAGCCTTGAACGCGAAATGCATGGCGTCGTCGTCACGGCCGGCTTCGATCGCGGCGTTTGATGCGGAGAGCAACGAGTTCACCGCTTCTGCGGGGCTGATCTCCATCAATCGCTCGTGCCGCGCCAGCATGAGTGCGATGCCTTCGTCATACTGCCCGAGGCGCATCTGGACCACGCCCAGATTGTGCAGTGCGACCAAGGTATTGCGATGTGTCGGGCCAAGCCTTTCGGTCATTATATCGAGTGCAGTTCGAGCAGGTTGTTCGGCTTCCTCGTATCGTCCCGCCTGCAGCAGGACCTTGGCCAAGGTTCCTTGCGCGAAACCGTGGAACGGGTGCTCCTCCGGGAGCAGCTCGTTCGCCATCGCGATCCCCTGCCTCGCGAGACGCAAGGCATCGATCTGGCGACCGGCATCGATGTAGATATTCGCTCCGGTCGAGAGCGCCACGAAGAGCGTGGTGTCGGTCATCCCGCCACGGATCAGGCCCTTGATAGCGGGATCGACATATTCCGCGGCGTCACCGAAGCGGTTCGCTTCGTACAGCGCGGCGGCGTAATTCAGATATCCCAGCCCGAGTGCCTTGGCGTCGGGAGGGGCAATCCCTTCGGGGTCCTGGCCATACAAGGCGGTCCGTATCTTAAGCGACCGCTCCTGCAGTGGGACGTTCTTCTCCGGCTGCCCTACCCCTGTGTAGAAGGTCGCGATGTTGGCCAATGTCCCCGCCATGGCTTCACCATCGGTCGCCCCTGCGGCGATCAGTCGCTTTTCCGCTTCGAGCGAGGATGCGAGCGCGCCGGCAATGTCCTGCTGGTAGTAGCGGCTGTCGCCGATGCGGTTTAGTGCGTGCGCCTGTTCCTCTGCGGGGCCGTTCTCAGCTTCCAGTGCTTCCAGATAGACAGACCACGCACCCTCCGATTTCGCCGCCTCGGCGAGCGGGTCGATCGCCTCTGCGGCCGCTTTCAGGGATGCGAGATCGGTGAGGCCCGCACCTTCGGAAACGGTCTGCACCTGCGGCAGTACTGGTGGAGCGAACGCGATAGCCTGCCCGATCGCGGCAATCGCAAAGATATGACGGTGCATGTCGACGTGTCCCCCTCGAAACAGCGAGGATATGGCATCGCAGGACGATCAATCGATCACAAGCTGGTAGCGTGTCTTTTTCGTGTTGGGGTTACGCAAAGTAATCGTGTGCCGGTGGGTATAGAGCGGCACCCAGCGACATGTGACGCGTTCGGCGACCTTCCTGCACAGCGACTGATCGCTGCTGTCACGAACGGAAATCTCCAGCGGCCTTCCTTCGAGCGCGGACAAACTGATCGCGGCACCGCGCCCCGACAGGAACGTCTGCTCAAGCGCGCGTTCTTCCTTTGGTGCCAGTTCCCCCACCATGAACCCCGGACCGAGGATCCGCCCTCGGGTAATGGCAGGCTGATCTGCGGCCGCCCGCCACCGGGCAAGGACGTCGTTCGCTTCTTTGCCGACCGGATGAAGGCCGACGGCATCCAACCGCGAAAGCGCGAGAGAGAGGGCGGCACGATCGCCATCCTCATAAGCCGACTGCGCGCGATACAGGACCGCCGCCGCGGTTCTATCCGTATCCGAACGGGCCGCCAAGTGGCCCGCGAGTGACGCGCTGCGAGGCTCACCCGCAGATCCGGTGCAGCTGCTGGTCAGCGCGCCGAGCAGCGCCATTGCCAGAAGCTTGTTCATGGCGTCTCTCTGCGGAGCTGGAACAGTGCACCGGTTGCGCTCGGAAGGCATTCCAGGATCATCGAATGACGTTGTGCGATTGCGGATGCGAGGGCAAGGCCAAGTCCTGCGCCCGGGCGTTCTTCGTCTCCCTTGGCGTCCGGCCCCCGCTGGAAACGCTCGAATATCCGCGTCCGGTCGACTTCGGCTATGCCAGGCCCATCATCCGCCACGACGAGGACGGGGCCATCACCGAGCGTGACGCGGATTGTCCCTCCGGCCGGGACGTATTTGAGGGCATTGTCGAGGAGGTTGGCCAGCAGGCGCCCGAGCTGTGCTTCGTCACCGTCCAAGACAACGCCGGACTCCACCTCCCACTGCAGGACCAACCCGGCATCTTCGGCGCTATCGGCATAGAGTTCGCACAAATTGGTAACGAGGGCGGACATGTCGACGGGCGTTAGCATCGATCGATCACTGAGGCGGGCTTTGCTCCACGCGATATCAAGCAGCGATTCCAACATGCTAACCAGCCGCCGGATTTCGCTGCGGGCTTCGGTCAGCCGCCTGGTGACTTGCTCGTCCGGTTGCGTTTCGAGTGCTTTGACCAGCCTCGCATCGAGGTGAGTCAGGGGGGTGCGAATTTCGTGGGCGAGCCTGTCGGTCGTATCGCTGTGGGCTTCCAACAGGTTCCGTACCCGGAGGATCACTTGCGCGCTATTGGCTGCGAGTTCGTCGATTTCGTCGCGGGTTTGCCTGGGGAGTTCTGGCATGGACGCAAGCTCATCGGGGTGCGACAGGGTGCGGTTGATGCGCGCGATGCGGCGCTTCAACCTGTCGGCAGAAAATTTGCCAAGCATCGCCACGACCAAAACGAGAATGGCCCCGCCAACCAGAAACACGGTTCGCACTCCGGCCTTCAATGACCTGGCCGGATCGACCTCATGTGCGACCAGCAGCCATCTATCCGGAGCAAGCCGGGTCGAACGGGCATGCGCGCTGGAACGATGGCCTATCGCGATCATGCCCCGCTCCGAGATTGCCGCATCGAGATCCGGCCAGGCTTCCAGATCGCCCGCGAGGCGGACCCCGTCTGTGCGCATAAGCAGGTAGTGCGGCGCTCCCCCGTCGGCGGGCCGCAATGCCAGGCGATCCTCGATCCTCCGCACCAGATCTGCTTCCCCGCTACTGGAATAGATATCGGCCAGGCCGGCAAGATCGACATCGACCGCCTCGCGCGCACTTTCGTTCAGCGCGGCATCCATCGTTCGCTCCGTCACCAACCAGAGCCCCAGCACCGTAAGGGCCGCCAGCAAAGTGGCGGCGGCGACCAACCGGGAAAAAATGGAACGTGCCGGTGACACGTCTATTTGCCGTCCAGCAATCGAAAGCCCGTGCCCCAGACCGTTTCCAGCGCCGGAGCGGAGAAGCCGTCCTCGAGCTTGCGCCGCAAACGTCCGATATTGACGTCAACCACATTGGTTTGCGGGTCGAACGACATGTTCCAAACATCGCGCAGCAGCATTTCGCGCGTTACCACCTCCCCGGCGTTTTCCATGAAATAATGGAAGAGCTCGAATTCCCTCGGGCTCAAAGCGAGATGCCGGTTCTCGCGAAAAGCCGTGCGCGCTTTCAGATGGCACTCGAAGGCACCGTACAGGATCACCGCGCTATGCACCCTGCCCGATGCACGCCGGTGGAGGGCGTTCACGCGGGCCATCAATTCGGCGGCTTCGAATGGCTTGCCAAGGTAATCATCGGCACCGGCGTCGAGCCCTTCGGCGCGGTCGCTGGTGCGCCCGAGTGCACTCAGCATCAGGATCGGTGTGTCTACCCCGCTCTCGCGCAGGCGGGCCAGGATCTTGAGGCCATCGTCATCGCCCAGCATTCGATCGAGTATGATGACATCGAACCTGTCCCGCCCCGCTATCCGCAGGCCGGCAGATCCATCGCTTTCCCAATGCAGATCGTCGCCGCGAGACAGGGCGAGTTCCTTCACCCGCGTCGCGGTGTGCGCATCGTCTTCGATATAGAGGATTTTCAGTCCATCCACGTTCAGCCCCCCGCGCCCGGTATCCGGCCGCCTTCGGATAGCGCGCCCAGACAATTCGAGACACCCGTTATCGCGTCAGTTTTTCGCGGGGCGCGGCGCATTCGACCACGCCAAACCTTCCCTGACCGCCCCCAGGTTGATTTGCTGCACTCCGCTGCCCTTGCCCGGAGCGTCGAAAATCCGCCATTCCTCTCCAGCCTGCTTGAACGCAACCCGAACCGAAACGTCCGCCCCCTGATCCCTCAGGACGGTCAATTCGCTTTTGCCGAGTTCGAAGGTCGAAGTGCCCTCCATCCCTTCCTTCTCGCCGGCGACTTTCTCCATGGGCAAACCGGTGCCGTTGTCGAGCCGGAGTTCGACCGCTTCGATGTTCCGGTTGATACCCGCGATCCACTTCCCCCCGGTGGTAAAGTACATGTGCCCCGCGACGCCGAAAAGACCCGGACTGGACAGCCTCGCAAAGCCGGTTTTCACGTCCCCGTCGTGGGCCATGCGGTAGAAGTCGGGTTCGGTAGTATAACCGCCCCCGGTCCATGAACGCTGCGACCGCCAAAGGCCGAGGTGTCGCGAGGTGAATGTGCGTTCGGACGATCCGAGCGAAGTAAAGGCCATCGCGTCGGGAGCAGCAAAGCTGCTGGCTTCTTCCATCAGGCGGAGTTTCTCGAAAGCAGGAATCAACATAACCGTCTGCTTTGCCAACCCGCAGGCCTGGTCCGCGATACTCGCGAAATTCGTCCGCAATCCCTGATACATCGCCTCGAGCTGAGGGTCTTCGTACTCGACGAAATGCCCTTTCGGAACGAACTCCCATTCGCGCCGATGGAAGCGCCAGTGCGTTCCCTCAACCGCGCATTGCTGCTGGTCGGTCGTCATGGCTGCCGGGGCGTCCTGCAAGGCCCTTGCCACTACCCTCGCACGCTCGATCGTGACCTTGGTGTCGTCCGGCATGGCGCAGCCCTTCGCCTGCCGCGTGCCACGTTCGGACTGGTCTATCGCTGCGACAACTTCGTCCCCGCCGACCCGCGCCAACTGCCTCCCGATCTGCCCCTTGAGGACCTGGAACGCGCGCAATTCGCCGACGTCGAACAGCTGGCAGCTTTCGTCCGCACCAGCCGCGAAGGTGGCAATTCCGAACACTTCCATCAGCGGTCGGGCCTGCTGGTTCCCGGCCAAGATCTGGAGCCGTTGCTCCACTGGAATGTCTTCCAGGCTCTGAGCGTGCAAGGGTGCCGCGAGCGCCACCGCCGCAGCCAACGTTCCCCAGATCACCGATCGCATCGCAGTCTTCATCAGATTTCCTTCACGCAAGAGGGCTTGTCGCCCAGCCGACATGCACGCCGGAGGGCCTCCATCGTGGAGACCCCCGCAACTTCACCTTCTTCACTTTCCCCTGCGATGCGCGCCAGAGTGGCGCAGGCTTTCGGACTTCCGATTTCGCAAGCATGCGCCACGAGCGATTGCGCACGGGTTTCATCGACCCGGCCGCCAATGCCCTTCTTGTGCATCACCCCGTATGCAAAGCATGCCTTGGCTACGTAGAGATCGCAGGCGCTGCGCATGTAGCGAAAGCCGATGCCCGGAAAATAAGCGTCCTTCGGCCCCTGCGTATAGTAAAGGCCGAGGTTTGCGCAGGCGATCCCCACCCAATCGTCGCACGCTGCCTTCAGGGCCTGCTTGAGATCATCGACTTCGCCTGGCGCCTCGCCCGTCATCAGCGGTTCCAGCAGCGCGTCGCACCCACCGGCCCAGCCCGCATTGCACAGCAGGACATTGCGCGCGCGCGTCTCCGCAGCGTCGGGTTCTTCGGCAGGAAGCATCGCGGCGCTGATGCAGGCTGCGAATTGCTGGTCCTCGCAAGCCCTCACTGCGTAACCGCGAACCGCCGCGATGTCCGCCCCGATCTCTTCAGTCGTGCCAAGCAGTTCTGCGGCGTCGACACAGGCCTGCGCACCGCCGTGACGGCACTCCTCGCCCATGGCCAGCAGCGCGAGCTTCATCAGCCCATCGGGTTCGGGCGAGTCTGCCTGCGAGAGCGGCCCCAAAGCCATCCCCGTCCGCGTGCAGGCGAGGTCGTCTCCCGCGCGACAGGCAGCGGCGAACATGCGCGCCGCCCTGATGTGATCCTTGTTGTCGGATGCCGTTTCATGCTCGATTTGTCCGCCGAGGGTGCAGGCCGCGGCCAGCCCCATGTCGCAGGCCTGCCCGTACATCGACAGTGCGGCATAGGTATCCCCGTCGCGCTCATAGGCAAGTCCGCCGCGATGGATCTCCATTAGAGCCTCGTCGTCGAAAGGTCGTTCTTTCGCCTCTGCGAATGTGCTGGTGCTTGCTGCAGCGAGAAGTACGGGCGCGAAGATCCGCGCCACTACTGCAGTCAGTGTCCCGCGCATCCTGTTACCCACACCACATGCCCCCGCTCGCCTTGGCTTTTGCAAAGCCCGACGAAAGAGATCAATCGCTTGCGGCATTTCTGCCCTCCCCAAATTCATGTCAGTCCTGACGGGCCGGTGCATCGACCATGGCGCAGGCGCTGGACTGGCCGAGATCGCACGCCTTTTGCCGCAGCGCGCGAGCGGTTTGCGCATCGCCCTCGACGCCTTCTCCCGCTCCCCGCATATCGGACGCGAGCAGGCAGGCCCGCGCGCTGTTCGCTTCGCAGCCGCGCACAGCGAGATCATGGGCGCGCACGAGATCGGTCGGCACGCCCCGGCCTTCGCGCAATTGCCGCGCCGCGTTGGAACACCCTGCACCGTCTCCGCCATCGCATGAGGCGATGAATACGAGCAGCGCCGGGTCGCGCCAGCGCTCGTCCCCGCTGCGATCGGACAGTTGCATCCACATGATGCCGAGATCATTGCAGGCGTTGGCGATACCACCGTCGCATGCCATCCCGAAATAGTCTCGCGCGGACGCCCAGTCGGCGTCATGCGCCAGTCCGTCGCGTGCCATGACGGCGACATTGGCGCACGCCTGCCATTGCTCTGCCCGGCAGGCGCGCTCCAGTAAGTCGTAGCCCTTGATGGGGTCAGCCGGCCCACCGGTGCCGGTTGCCAGTAGGGCACCGGCTTGCCCGCAAGCCTCCATCGAATCCAGATCACAGCCTTGCAGGTACAACTCGCGCGCGGCGATCAAATTCTCGTGGTCGATTTGCTGGTCCGATGCGGCCTGCCGCGAAAGGACATTCGCCTGCCAGCTGCAACCCTGTCCAGACCCGGCTTCGCACAGGATTTCTGCGACCTCAGCCGCCACATCGAGCAATTGCGCACCCCCACGCCCTTCGATCAGCATCGGTACCAGCAGATGGCACGCATCGGTGTTGCCGAGTTCGCAGCCCCGCGCGAACATATCGCGAGCCCTGATGGCGCGCGCTTCGCCAGAAAGCTGGACGAGGATCCTCCCTGCATTGAGACAAGCCGCGACCTCCCCGGCTTCGCAAGCGCGCTCGACAGCCGATTTTTCCGACGCCGCGCCCTGGTCCGCGGGCGAGGCGCTCGAGGGAACCGACCAGGCCGCAGCCAGCGCGAAAACCAGGCCCATGCTGCGTAGTTTCAGGGCGAACGCGCCAATTAGTCCCGCTGCAACGCTCACTGTCCCAGCGCCTCAGCCATGGCACAGCCGTCCTGGATGCCCAGTTTGCATCCATTGGTGAAATAGCGCTTCGCCCTGGCGTGATCGGGAGCGGCTCCGGTCCCGTCGCGGTACATCATGCCCGCATTCATGCATCCGCCGGCGGCCCCGTTGTTGCATGCCTGCGCGAACTGGTCGCGGGCTTCGGCGAATTGCCCGTTATCGTAATAGCCGACGCCGGATTCGATGCATCCTTCGGCATTGCCGCTTTCGCACGCGATGGAGAAAGCCTTGTTCGCTCCCGCGGTATCGACCGCACCGCCTTGACCGTCACGTTTCATTATCCCGAGCGCATAGCAGCCATCCGCCGCGTAGCCGGGGCAGGCCCCGGCGAATGCCGTTCGCGCTTCTTCGAAGCGGCGCTCACCGGCGTCGCCGAAATAGAGGATCTGGCCCTGATTGTAGCACGCGCCCGCTTCGCCCGCCTTGCAGGCGAGCCCCAGCGGGCCCAGCGCCTCGGCAGGATCGGCCGGTCCGCCAAGACCATCCTTGAGCAATGCGCCATACTGGCCGCAGGATTTGAGCAGGCCGGCTTCGCATCCGCGCCGATAGGCATCGCGCGCCTGCACCGGGTCCTTCGCCCCGCCCTGCCCCCGCCACGCCATCGAACCGAGATTGTGGCATGCCTCATCCTTGCCATCGCTCATGCACGCTTTCTGGTAGAGTGCGCGAGCAGCCGGGAAGTCCCCCGCATTGTAGCGCTCCTGCGCTTGCTCTGCATTGCTTTGCGCCGCGACGGGGAGAGCTGCAATCGATGTCACCGACAGGACGGTAGCCGCAAGAAAAGGACGAAGATTCATGGCTGCTTGCTCCACGTTCAATTGCAAAGATATCGGTTTGCGTTGTTGTTCATCGTGCAGTGGGCTGTGCGATAACGATTGGGCGTCTCGCGGGAGATTTCCGCTGCACTTTTCATCCGGGCTGGCTGGAACGAGGACGCGGATGAGGAGGACGAACGCGATGCCGCCGTTCTACCCGCCCCTGCCGCCCAACGACGGCTCGATGCACCGGGCATGTTGGTGCAGTTGTAGATTCCGCAGTCATCGCCCCGGCTCCGCCGTTCGATCTCCGCATTCACCGCGGCATTGAGCCTGCCCGACGGGAACCAGTAGTCGAGAACATAGAGATGGTCCTTGTAGACACTGCCCAATGCGCCCGCCTGCAAGGTCGCTTCGAGCGCAGTCCGCGCATCTGCCAGCTGGCGGCTGTGATAGATCGCCGCATAGATCGCGCTGTCGTATTTGCCCTGCCCGAGGAAGGATTGGACGACTTGCGAAGCGCGCTCGCGTTCGGCTAGGCGACGGCGCTGCGCTTCATGTCGTTCAGCCAACGCCTGCTCGATTTCCTGGCGTCGCTGACGCAGGCTTGCGGCGAATTCGCATACCGACCGCTGCTCGGCATGTGGGGGATCGCACGCCTTGGCAGCCACCTGTTCCGCCGGTGCGAATTCCCCAAGATTGTAGTAAATGCGCTCGAGATCTTCGCACGAGCGCCATCCGCCCTGATCGCAATTCACGCGCCGGTAGCGCAGGGCTTTCTCCGCGTCGAATTGATCGGACGACGCCTCTGCAAAGACTGTCTCGGCGACTTCGCACGCTGTTTTATCGAACAGCGAACACCCCTTGATCGCAAACCGGCCTGCCGTGGCCCGATCGGCTTCGATATCTTCGGATCCCTCGAGGTAGACCAATGCAAGACGGCCACACGAAGCCGCGTGGTTACTGCGGCAGGCCTCTTGAAGAAATCTCAGGCTGAGGAAAATATCGTATTGGTCATTCGCCGGGTCGGAATAGGCGAGCCCGACCGTGCCGCATGCGACCGACACCTTTTGCTCGCAGTCAGCGATAGCCTGGGCGATTTCGGGGTCCTCGCTGGCCTTGGCCGCGCTGGAGCCAAAGGCGAGGCCAGCGACCAAGACGAAGTTGAGTAAGCGCGAACTCGCCCCATCCATCCTGCCCGACTGCACCAAGCTGAAGAACGTGCGAAAAATGTAACCTGCCCCCTGTTCGTGATCCACATCAAGGTGAACGAACGATGGCAAACGGCCAATTTACAAATGCTGTTAGGTCTCGATTGAACTCGCAATAGCCAGGCGCCGACGCCACAAGGCACAAAACGGCTTTCCCATACAGTTGGCCGACGCTTCAGCCAGCATTTGGCGCCTTGACCGGAATGACTGCGGACGGCCAAAAAGCTGCCATTCAGTGCCCATAGCATTCCTGCCGGGCGAGTCCGGAAATCAGAGAAATCTGCGGATTTTCGTCAATGGTGCGCCCGACAGGATTCGAACCTGTGGCCCCCAGATTAGGAATATGATTTTGACGCTACGGATTTAGGGCTTTTCGCGCTCCATGCCGCATTCGTGTTGCACTCAGGAGAGCAATTCCGCCTGCGCCTTCGCCATTAGCTCAGCATCGCGGGCCGGATCGACAAGCAAGTGGCCGTAAACGTCCAGTGTCAGTTCGATGCTGGAATGCCCTAGCCAGACCTGCAGCCGCTTTAGATCGATACCCTGCGCAATCCATGCGCTCGCTGCAGCGTGCCGTAGGGCGTGGATGCCATAGCGGGCCTTGTAGATAGCCTTGTCGCCCTTCCCCACCTTGTCGGACACGCCAGCCGCAATCTGCAGCGGATAGAACCGGCGGCGCAACAGGTGGCCATAGTCCTGCACATTGCCTGCCTTGTTCGGGAAGACGAGATCCAGCTCGCTAACCGGGCAGCGCAGCTTCCACGCCTTCAACTCGCTGACCACTTTAGGCGGCAAAGGAACGCTCCTGCGCCCTGCCCTCGACTTCGGCGGGCCTATCACGCAGTATTTATCGGCACGTTGCGCCACCGTTACGGTCGCACCCTTCAGGTCGATGTCCTGCCAGCGCAGCCCGCGAAGCTCGCTTGCTCTTAGGCCAGAGAATATCGCCAGCGTGACGAACGGGCGAAAGTCATCGTCGGCGTGTTCAAGCAACGCCTTCAGTTCGGCTTTAGAGGGTATCTCGACCCGCTCGCGTTCACGGTCGCCCTTATCGACCTTTACATCCCGCGCGACATTCTGAGCTACCAGACCGCGCCGCTGGCTATCACCGAGGATCATAGACAGACCGCGTATGGCTTTCGTCGCCAGCGACCTTGAGCGCGTCTCTAGCAGCGTATCGCGGAACGCTTCGACCTTGGGCCGTGTCAGCCTGGATAGTTTCTCGCCGCCTATCAGTGGCTCGATATGAAGGCGAACCAGCGTTTCGTACTGGTTGATGGTCGCGCGCTCCAGCTTCTCGGATTCGGCGCGTTTCACCCATAGCTTGGCCGCAGCGGCGACCGTTACGGATTGGCTGTCCGGCGTATGCACCCCGCGCGCAACCTGCCAGCTTGTATCGGTCGCCCATTGCTCAGCATCCCGCTTGCGCGCGAATTGCTTAGACCGGCGCTTGCCCGCCTGATCGCGGTAATCGACTAGCCACGCCTGCTTAGGCGTCCCGTCGGGCGCTGCCCACGTGCGCTTACGTATTGCCATTAGAAGGGTGTCTTCCAGCGGAAATCGTTACTGACGAAATCCACTGCCTCTTGAGTTCCGATGTCGGATAACGCGTCGGGGTCATTACCAGTAAGTGCGTTCAGTTCTTGTCGCATCTCAATGTTTGAACGATCAGGATAATAGGTTTGAAACCTGTATTCCGGATGCGCACCATCAGGCAGCCAAGAGTGAAATTCCTCGTCATATCGGTTGGAACTCGCGACGCCTGCCGCGTTCGACGCGAGGTCGATCACCCGGCGCTGAATCGCACTCAAGGAAATGACCCACCGCGAGTAATCACTCTTGAATGAAAAGTCGCGAAACTCTTGTTGTAAAGAACTTAGGTCGCGCACCTTCAGCGAGGATGGTGCGACATCGCCTGCTAAGGATGAAAACTGGATTTCGTGCAATGTTCGGATATGGAGGACGCCGTAAACGTCCTCTACATTCTCGTGATCGCTAGGACGCCTTTCCTGCAGCACGGATAGGGCGAACCCACCAGCAAAGACCCCCCAGTGGCGCTTGATAATCTGGCACGCGGTTTTCGCTGGCACCCCAAACCCCAACAATTCGAAGACGGTAACCATCTGGAAAAGATGCTCTCCAGTGTAACTCATCTTCGATCCGCGACCCACGTTCACGCCGGGAGGAAACTCCAGCCGCTGCAATTGCTTAATGCGGGATTTTAACGTCGGTATCCTGTCCGGTTGAATGCGCAGATACTGCGCTAACGTAGTTTCAAGTTGACCGTATGACAGTTCCATAGAGCTCCTTTCGGGATACGGGTGTAACCGTAGTCCTTGACAAGGCCGTATTGCAACTCCTAAGTGGGTGTCGGTTACACCCGTATCCCGCAGTAGGAGAACGTCAATGTTGAGTAATGACCTCTTAAACGGCGCGAAGGCGGCGAGCGATTTCGTCGGCGTCACACCCCGCGTCATCTACGCCTTGGTTGAGCAAGAAGCTCTTCCCTTCAAACGCATCGGAAAGCGCCTCTACTTCCGCAAGTCCGAGCTTGAGGCGGCATTCCGCAGTCAGGGGGCCGCGTGATGGGCCGCCGGAAGGGAATTGCTAGCGAGATAGCCGAGGCAACCGGGCTCAGCGTTCGCACTGTGCAGCGTGCGCTGGCTTCGGACAAGGCACCCATGACCGCAGAAGAACAGACCGTATCGCGGTTGCTGAAGGTGTTTCGGGATACCGCGACATTCTGTCGCAATAACCCGGTTCACACGGTCGTGAATCTTACTGCCACAACAGCCCAGCTCGATCGCCTCGAGCGAGACTTCGCAGAAGTCGCCGCATGGGCCGATGTCGCACGTTCAACCGAAAATGGAGATGTAGCATGAAAAACGAACGCCCCCTCGCGGGTGGCGAAGAGGCGCACGTGTCGATTGGTCCCGACGCATTCGCTTCTAGCACCCCTATCGAGCAGCGCGCAAGGTTGCGTTTCGACGAAAAGAAGCACCTGCACGCATTAGCTCAGTCTGCGCTCGACGCGTGTGTTGCCCGAGAGGATGACGACACCGAGGCTTACGAAGAGGAGCTTGCAAGGCTCGCTTCAGATCATGCCGAGGCACTTGACGAACTGATGCTTTTGCCCGCCCCCACGCTGGCGGGACTACGCCTTAAGCTGAGGATCTTTTCGCGCCATAACATCGCAAGCGGCTGGTGGCGCGGCGAAGAGATCGCGGCCATCCTAGCCTGCGATGCCGACCGGCTCCTACCGTGGAGTGATCCCGTATGAGCGCGCCGGTCCCTTTTCCGCAGGTCGGGCAGCTCCTCGACGCCAAGAGCGCGGCTAAGCTTGCCGAAGCGCTGGTGACTATCCAGCAACTCAGCGGCGAGGCTGCGGCCATCCTGATCGAACGGATGGACGCGATCGAGGGCAATCCCGATGCCGAGGATGCAACCGGCCTGGAGGATGATTTCACCCTTCAGATTGCGCACCTGTTCAGCCCCGGCTGTCCTATCGCTGATCCCGGCGGCTGCGAGCATGATGGGCGCGAACCTGTCCATGAGTTTTGACCCATGGGCGGGTTTAAGACCGACAAGCAGCAAAAGGTCGATCACGGCGGCAACTTCTACATGATGCCGCGCCGTGTGACGGGTAGCGTGGCGTGGAGGCATTTGACCTTCCGCGCCCGCGCCATCCTCGACGCCTTCCTGCATGCTTTCGACGGGCACAACAACGGCAGGCTGATCTTCTCGATCCATGCCATCGGCAAGGCCATCGGTAGCAAGAACCACGGCCTAAATTCGAAGGCTGTTGCCGAGCTTATCGAGTTGGGTTTCCTCGAATGTGTCAGCGATGCGAACCGCGCTCAATCGAAGGCGCGGGAGTACCGCATCACGTTCATCGCGACCCACCAAAGCAACGGCAGCGGCGTCGAAATCGTACCGGCCACGCATGAGTATAATGACTGGCGACCTTTGCATGCGCGGAAATTTGGCGGTGGCAGGACAACAACTACGGAGGCTGAAAGTTCGTCTGTAACAACAACTACGGTGAAAGGTTGCGTTGGCGAAACAACAAGCGACGCGACGGAAAGCTGCGGGCTTGAGGGCCTTTCCGTAGTTGGCGAAACAACACCTCTTCTATGTACCATTCCCCCCGGCTCGGACGACCTCTCAAAATCTCCTGAAATTGTCCGTCAAATGCACGCGGGTGATTTCCGCACCGAATTGGGCACGCTCAGGGTTTGGGCTCGGAAGGTAGTCGCGGACATTGGCTACGGCGGCAATCGCACCTTGGCCGATGCGGCGGGAATATCCGAAGTGGCACTGTCGAGGTTCCGGTCGGGCAAGAACCTACCGGATCAATATCGTGCGCCCCTGCAACACGCGTGCGCACGCCACATCCCCTTCAAAGAACTGGCAGCATAGCGGAGGCGCACATGCTTAATGAACTGCAACACAACTGGTCGGCGCGGCACTGGCGCATCCCCCGACGCAGCCGTTGGGCCGGGGGCATTCACACCATGGCGACACCCCCACCACCGCGCTTTGAAAAAACCCCTACGCGGTTCGTTTTTCAAACAGCGAAATAAAATCTGCGCGTGGGAGAGGCGGTGGTGTGGCTCGCAACCAGATCGACCAACTTTGCCTCCCCCGCCACCCCGACACATTCATTCGGAGATTACCAATGACAAGAGACACCCGCGAACCGTGGAAGAGGAAGCGCAACACAGCACATGAGCGTGGCTATGGCAGCGCGTGGCGCAAGGTCCGGCAGCAGGCATTGGAGCGCGACAAGCACCTATGCCAGGACTGTCTCGCCAAGGGCCGCACTACCGTTGCCGAGCAAGTCGATCACATCATTCCGAAGGCCAAGGGCGGAACGGATGACCTGAGCAACTGCAGATCTCTTTGCCGACCCTGCCATGATGACAAGAGCGCAAGGGACTTGGGGCACCGCGTGAAGAAGCGGTTTAATGCCGATGGGTGGCCAGAATGAGCGGGGGGCAGGCTATTCCCTACAAGGTAGGGGCGGGGACACCGCCGCGATCCGTCCGCGTTATCGTTAGTACAGCTTTTCGCCCGCGCGTGCGCGCGTGCGCGCGGGGCACTAGGGAACAAAGGGTGTACGAACCTAGGCTGGAGGCCGCGCTATGAGCGACTTCTCAGGCCATATCACCGCGCTGATCGAAGCGATGAACCCCGACGAAAGACGCGGCGCGCTGTCGATCCTCGATGCCCTGTCCCGCCCATTGCAGAGGCGGGAGATTGAGGGGGCCATGATCGGGCGCGGCGTCAGCAGATCACAACGAAAGATCCTCTCCGCTTGCATCGAGCGGCTGCACATCATCGCCCTAGTTGGGCCGGAAACTGAAGGACACGACCAATGACCAATTCATTCCCCATGCCGAGCAAAGAACAGCAGGACCGCTGCGAGCGCGTCCAAGCAGCCCTCATTGCCGAGTTGAACTTGGCGGAACGCGAGGGGGCGCAACCTGCCGAGCTTTTGACCGCGCTGGCGGCAGCAGCAGCGGATGCAATCACCTGCATCGCGGGCCCTGAAAAGGTCGCGCCGTGGTTCGAAAAACAGGCGGAAACCGTCCGACAACTGCAACGCGGAACTTGACATTGTTCCGTTTTTGTTCTATAGCAGGCCCGTTCTCGCGTTGCTGTCAATGTCGAGACACCAATCCTTCCCGCGGCTGTCCGCGCAGATTGGCTGAGAACCGGGCTTTTGCTCGCCAGCTGAGGTGCGTCTAATGGACTACGCGGGTTCCCCGTTTGAAATTAAGCAACTTTCCGACAGCGGCACCATCGAGGGGCTGCTCGCGGGCTTTGGCAATGTTGACCGGCACGGTGACGTGATCGGCAGCAAGGCCTTTACTCGCACACTAGCGGAACGCGGCAACCGTCCGCTTCCCATGCTTCTGCACCACGACCACCATCGACCTGTTGGCGCTTGGAAGCAGTGGGAGGAGCGCAGCGAAGGCCTCTACGTGAAAGGCTCGCTCTCGCTATCGACGCGCGACGGGCAGGAGGCACACGCGCTCGCCAAGGATGGCGCGCTAACCGGCCTATCGATCGGCTACATCACGAAACAGGCGAAACTGGACCGGCAGACCGGCGAAAACCACCTGCTCGACCTGGAGCTTGTGGAGGGCAGTCTTGTGACTGTTCCCTGCAACCCCCTGACCCACGTTTCGACCATCAAATCGATCTCCAACGCAAACGACATCCGCGACCTCCTTAGGGAAGCGGGCGTGTCCGGTCGCAAGGCGAAAGCAGCGGCTGGCTACGCGTGGAAGGTCATCAACGAACACGACGACGAAGCCGAGGCGGAAGCTGAAGCCAAGGCAATTCTGGATGCAAGCGCCGCACGGATCGCGGCGATGGGAGTAATGCAATGAACCACGTTACCAAGGAATTTAGTGCTGCAGTCGAGAAGCAGTTCAGCACGCTGAGCGCCGATGTGCAGGAGGCTCTGAAGAAGTCGAATGCGACCGAAGCTATCCTGTTCGAGCTGGAGCAGAAGATGGCCCGCAGCGACCACTGGGGTGGGGAGCGTGCGCCCTCGACTTGGGGCGAGCAGTTCGTGGACAGCGAAGGCCTCAAGGAGTTCATTGAGACGCGCAGCCGACCGGCTCGCTTCCGCATGGATGTTAAAGCCACGCTGACCACCGGGGCGACCTCTGGCGGTCCGCTTTCCGTGCCCGCGTATCGTGATGCTGCCAACAACATGCCGCAGCGCCGTATGCGCATTCGCGACCTGTTGCCTGTGGTCGGCATTTCGACGGGCGCGGTTGAGTACCCGAAGCAGACCACCCGTACGAACAACGCGGATATGGTCGCGGAAGGCAACTCTAAGCCTGAGAGTGCATACGGCTGGACCATGGAGACGGTAACGCCAAAGGTCATCGCTCACTGGGTTCCGGCATCGCGGCAGATCCTCGAGGATGCACCGCAGCTTCGCGACACCATCGATACGGAACTGCTCTACGGCCTCGCGCTGAAGGAAGAAGAGCAGCTGCTTACTGGCGATGGCACCGGCGAGAACCTCGACGGGCTGATTACCAATTCCACGGCCTACGCGGCACCTTTCGACCCTGCCGGCACCGAAACCATGCTGGACACCCTCGCGCTGGGCATTCTGCAGTGTGCGCTGGCAGAGGAGCCTGCAGACGGCATTGTGGTCCACCCGAGCGACTGGATGCGTATGCGCCTGCTCAAGGACACGGATGGCAAGTACATCCTTGGCGATCCGGCAGCGACTGTGCAGCCGGTCCTGTTCGGCCTCCCTGTCATCGCAACGCAGGCGATGACGGTCGATAAGTTCTTGGTCGGCAACTTCCGCCGAGCAGCAACCCTGTACGACCGCTGGACCCCCCGCGTGGAAGTCTCAACCGAACACGCGGATTTCTTCACTTCGAACAAGGTCGCCATTCTAGCCGAGGAGCGCATTGCCCTCGCGCCGAAGAATGCGGCCGCGCTGACCTACGGCGATTTCGGCAACGTAGCGTGATGACGGGGGGCGGGTTTCAAAGTTGAGGCCCGCCCCTTCATGCATCGCCGCCTAACCAAAATTCTCGCATCCCCACTTCAGACTTCAGGGCTCAAAAAGTGGGGCTGACACTTTCGCTTGATGGGGTCGGATAAGATGAAGCCTGAAATGATCCGGCGCGCGGAGGCGACTACCGCGACCATGAACAAGTACCGGAACAAGCCCTTCAACTGGAAGGCTGGGAGCACCTGCATCCACCTGCTGCGCTTTCACTTGCGCCAGCTTGGCTACAAGCCCGAACCCTTGCCCCGCATCCGTTCGGCCATTGGTGCGCGCCGTGCGCTCGATAAGCGCGGCTGGCAGCACGTCGGGGATATGCTCGATAGCTTGCTACCGCGCGTACCGGGGCATGCCTCAATGGCGCTTGGCGATGTTGCCATGCTTCGCAGCGGGGACGGGTTCGGCGCGATCACGATATGCGCTGGCCCGCTCAAGCTGATGGGCTGGCATGACGATGTAGCAGGGATGGCCGTTATGGAGCCCCACGATGTCGAGGGGGTCTGGCGTGTCTAAGGCCCTCAAGACAGTTGCGACCGTCGCTGGCGTTGTCGCTCTCACACTCTCAATTCCCGGCGTAGGTGGCGCGCTAGGCCTATCGGCTGCGGCGACCTCTAAGGCCGTGGCTATCGCCTCAGCCATTTCCACCCCTGCCTCTACCGCTGCGGCTGCATTCGTGCGGCCCCTCCAGGAGCGAACCAATGACATTGATGAACGGCCTTATGTATCAAGGCAAAGCCTATCTGTGGGTCGATACAGCGATATGGGACCCTGCGACCGGCGAACGCATCGGGCACACCGAAAAGGCCTTTATGGGCAATCTCTGGCCATGGGCCGCTGTCCACACCGGCCATGCGGATACGCAAGACCTGCACAAGCTAGCGAGACGCATGGCAGAGCGGCCCAATTTGACCGCAGAGGGGCTGATAAGGGATGCAACCGAAGTTCTACAGATGGAGGCCGACGAGGGGCGCTTGGGGCGTCTCCTGCTCGCTTATCCTTGCCCGGAATACGGCGCTCGGATAACCCTTATCTCCAATCGCGATTTCCCGCCCATAGCCAAAGCATATGCGCCCACCGATTCAGGCAGCTTCATTTGCAGTGGTCGCTCTGAAGATTGGGCCAAGGATTGGATGCCCATTTTCAATGAGGGCGACCCAACGCCCGATGATGTGAGGCGCTTCATCCGCGAACAGGCCAAACATCCTTTCGACACCGAAGATGGCTGGAACATCGTCGGGATCGGCGGCAACATTATCGAGATCGAGGTTTCACCGCTCGGTGTGCAAAGCCGCATTCTCTACAACGTCGATGAACCGGAGGCAGCATGAGCAAGAACGATTGGCAGGCTGGCGACCGGCGAGAGGATGCGCGGCTGAAACGGGAAGCTTGGATAATCGGCGGGCTGATGGCGCTGGGTCTTATTCTGACCGCTCTCAGCTTCATCCCACAAGGGTGAGGCGATGGGCCTTATGTTGGGACAAAACCATACGGGGTCGCATTGCATGGAGAGGCCCACCGCCTCAGCGCCATGATGGCCCTCTCCCCAATGAAATGGAAGAAAAAAGGGGGCCTTCCATATATTGACGAATGTTCTTCCTATGTTCCATCTGGCGCCATGGTTCGACACAAACTGGATTCGGTCAATGAGTGCGCGCGGCGTGGCTATAACCTCAGGATAACCTGTGGTGGCTGTAGCCGAGTTATCGAGGCGAATGCGGTCCTGATGATGCAAACCCTACGAGGGCAAAGCATGGCGCTTCACAAGCTGGAGGAGCGCGCCAAGTGCAGCGAATGCGGACACCGGGGGGCGACTGTCATGCCGTGCGAGATTAACTTTTAGGGCGCGCCTAGAAACGACTATAGTCTATTTCTAATCGGTAGTTTCCCACGCACTGATCGGGATGCGGGCAAGCGTCCAATGGCATCAACGGAGCGTCGTCTGCTGAATAAAGGCTTTTAGAAATTTCGAGGCAACCGTTGCAGGGTCCGGCTGCCATATTGTTTGGTTCGGGACGGAAGCGTGCGCTTCGCCCGATTTCCCTCTCTGCGGATTTCATGCGCTCATAAGACTGAGCGCGCTTTTCCTCTACGGTAGGATATCGCTTAGGCATCAGCTGCCAGGACCATCGGGGAATAGGGTAGCTGAACAAGTCTCACTGTCGATGCGCAAATAAATGTCTTCGACGTTCATCCCCCCAAAACCGTTGCGAGCCCGATAGCGCATCCAAGCGCCATGCTCGCCGGTCCCTTCATCGAGCGGCAAGATGCGCGTTTCAATGTGATCGAAACTATCCGGATCGCGAAGATACCGGTTTTTCATCAACCGAACCGCGCTGCGGTTCGACCCATCCCAAGCCGATAAGCAATGCAAACCGGTTCGACGTTTCTCATCGCGAGCCCGTTTTCGCTCAGCCGCCGCGAGTTCGGCTTTCCGTTCGCGCTCAATTCGTGCGGCCTCCTCTTCGGCGACCTTAGCCTTCTCCAGTGCCGCTTTTTCAGCTTGTTCCTTTTCGACTTTTGCCATGGCTGCCTCGCGCTCTTCCGGCGTTTGATAAGTTGAGCCAACCGCCACGAACGCGAGCGCGAAAAGCACGCCCAGCCCTAACAGGATGCCCCCAACTGGTTTGCGGATGATGCTTGGCAGGCGATCATACTTGAACAACCTCCAACCGCCATACGCTACAGCCAAGCACACAGCAGCGAGAAAAATAGTAATGATTACATCCAACACCGACCCCTCCCCATGTTGCATCCATGTTGCATGGACCCGCCGAGAGTGCGCGGAAAACGACGGAAATACAAGGGATTGAGCGTGCAGCACCGTGCAACATGAAAAAGCCCCCACACCGAAGTACGAGGGCCATTAAGTGATTGAAGAAGCATGATAAATGCTGGTGCGCCCGGCGTGATTCGAACACGCGGCCCCCAGATTAGGAATCTGGTGCTCTATCCGACTGAGCTACGGGCGCCCGCCGCCGCATTTAGCAGACGATCGCGCGCAAGCAATCAGTTCAGTTCGTCGGGCGGCGCGACCGGCACCAGCAGGGGGGCGACGGCGATGCCTTCCGCGACCATGTCCTCGGCCTCGTCGCGCGTGGCGCGCCCGTGAATGGGTGCGTTTTCGCTTTCCCCATAGTGCATTTCGCGGGCCTTTTCGGCAAAGCAGTCGCCGACCCAGGTGCTGCTCTCGAGCGCCTTGGCCTGAGCCTTCGCCAGCGCTTCGAACGCTTGTTTGACGGCCGGGGGCATGTCGCCCGTGCTTAGCTGCGCCTTTTCTCCCGCCGGGGCTGCGACGGCATTGGTCTTGGCCGGGACTGAGGGGGCCATCGGCGCCTTGCCGACATCTTCGCACCCGCAGGCGGGACACTGCAGCAAGCCTTGCGCTTTCTGGTCCGAGTAGTCGCTCGAGGACGAAAACCAGCCCTCGAAGCGGTGGCCTTCGCTGCAGGATAGGTCGTAAACGATCATGCGGCGGCCTATGCGGTGATATGCCTGCGGTTGGCAAGGCTGGGCACCTGTTCGCGCACCTCGGCCACCCGTTTCAGATCGATATCGACGAAACCCAGTCCGGCCTCCTCTCCGCCCATGTCGAGCAGCACTTCGCCCCACGGATCCACCACCAGGCTGTGACCATAGGTCCGGCGGCCGTCCTCGTGCTCGCCGACCTGCGCCGCGGCCACGACGAAAGCGCTCGCCTCGATGGCGCGGGCGCGCTGCAACACGTGCCAATGCGCGGCGCCGGTCGGTACGGTAAAAGCAGCGGGTATGGCGATGCAGTCGCAGTGCGCGCGCCCCAGCGCCTCGAACAAGGCAGGGAAGCGAATGTCGTAGCACACGGTGAGGCCGAGCCGGCCGAGCGGCGTACCCTCCACCAGCCCGACGCTGTCACCTGCACGATAGGCATTGGATTCGCGCCAGCTTTCGCCGCTTGCCAGGTCGACATCGAACATGTGGATCTTGTCGTAGCGCGCGGCAATCGTGCCGTCAGGCGCGATGACGAAAGCGCGGTTGACCCATTCGCCCCTGCCACCGGCCTCGAGCGCGAGCGAGCCGAGCGATACCCACAGGCCGTGCTGGCGCGCAGCTTCACGGACACGGGCAAGGACGGGCGAAGCGTCTTCGCTGCAGATCGACCGGGAAGCGCGTTCGCGATCGCGATCGAGCAGGCCCGACATTTCGGGCGTGAACAGCATGTCGGCGCCCCCGGCCGCAGCCTGTGTGACCGCGTCTTCGAGCGCTGCGGCATTGGCCCCGGGATCGATGCCCGAAGTCATCTGCAGGACAGCGACGTGTGCCATTCAGCCCGCCAGCAACGCGTCGAGCTTGCCTTCGCGCTCGAGCGCGGCGAGTTCGTCCGAACCGCCGACATGCGTATCGCCGATGAAGATCTGCGGCACGGTCCGCGCGGTAGGCGCGCGTTCCAGCATCTCTTCGCGCTTCGGCCCGCCCATCGTGATGTCGTGTTCGCTATAGTCCACGCCCTTCTCGTCGAGCAGGCGCTTGGCTCGGACGCAGAATCCGCAACCGAATTTGGTGTAAATGTCGACCGGGTGGTGGCTCATTGATATTCCCTTGTTTTCCGCGGCGAAACTAGCGCGCGACAAGAAGTCTTGAAAGCGCAAAGGACGCGCCTATCTCGAAAATACCGTCACGGTGTTCGTGGCGGCGACGGGGCGCCGATACCGGGCCCCGCCATCATAGAATCGCTCACAAGAGGATTTGTTTCGATGAACCGTATGGACCTTACGCCTTTCCGCCGCTCCACCGTGGGCTTCGACCGTGTATTCGACCTGATGGAACGTCAGGCTCGCAATGCCGGCGGCGACAATTACCCCCCCTTCAACATCGAACGCCGCGGCGATGACGAATATCGCATCACGCTGGCGGTCGCGGGCTTCCGCAAGCCGGATCTCGATATCGTTGCGCAGCAGAACCTGCTCGTCGTGACCGGCAAGAAGCGCGACGAACTCAACGACGGCGAAATGCTGCATATCGGGATCGCCAACCGCGGATTCGAACGCCGTTTCGAACTGGCCGACTATGTCCGCGTGGCCCATGCCGACCTGGCCGATGGCCTGCTGGTCATCGATCTCGTGCGCGAAGTGCCCGATGCGATGAAGCCGAAGAAGATCGCCATCGGCGAAACGCAGCCGCTCGAAGTCGTCAAGGACGACGAGCGCGACGGCGACACGACCAAGGCGGCCTGATCCCGCCTTCACCTGCACTGGTGAAATGAATAGGGGGCGGAACCAGGTTCCGCCCCCGCGACGTTGAACGCCGCCAAACCCCGAAATCGGCCGTCCGGGTCGCAGAAGACAACCGGCTTCGAAGCAAGCCCCGCCTCGTGCTGGCAAAGCATGTGTCTCCATGCGCCCACACCCGAGGTGTGGAACAGCCGTATTCTGGCCCAAACATAACAAAAGATAAACCGGTCTCGTGCCCGCGACATCATTTTGTCGCATAGCTACAAGCGTAATTTCGACGCCTCCAACGAAATCAGAGGCTTAAAATGCCGCCATCTCGGCGCTGGATCAGACCAGACGTGCCTGTTCCAGCGCCGCGCCGACGAAACCGGCGAACAGCGGGTGCGGTTCGAAGGGCCGCGATTTCAGCTCGGGATGGAACTGCACGCCCACGAACCATGGGTGATCGGGGCGTTCGACGATTTCGGGAAGCAGGCCGTCGGGCGACATGCCCGAGAAGACCAGGCCCTGTTTCTCGAGCGGCTCGATATAGGCCCCGTTCACTTCGTAGCGGTGGCGGTGGCGTTCCGAGATGCTGGTCGCCCCGTGATAGACCTTCGACACGTGGCTGCCCACCGCAAGCTTGGCATCATATGCACCCAGCCGCATGGTCCCGCCGAGATCGCCGCCGGCTTCGCGTTTCTGGAGACCCTCTTCGGTCATCCATTCGGTAATGATGCCGACCACCGGTTCTTCGGTCTCGCCGAATTCCGTCGACGAGGCGCGAGCAAAGCCGGCCTCGCGCGCAGCGTCGATGCACGCCATCTGCATGCCAAGGCAGATGCCGAAGAACGGCACCTTGCGTTCGCGGGCGAAACGGACTGCCGCGATCTTGCCCTCGCTGCCGCGCTCACCGAACCCGCCGGGCACGAGGATGGCATGCATGGGTTCGAGCTTGGCGGCAATGTCGGCATCGTCGCCTTCGAACACTTCGGCGTCGATCCACTTGATGTTGACCTTGACCCGGTGCGCCATGCCGCCGTGCACCAGCGCCTCGTTGAGCGATTTGTAAGCATCCTGCAGGCCGACATATTTGCCGATCACGCCGATGGTGACTTCGCCCTCGGGGTTGGAATGGCGATCCACGACGTCGTACCAGCGCGACAGGTCGGGATCGGGCGCATCGGTTATCCCGAAGGCGCGCAGCACTTCGGTATCGAGCCCCTCGCCGTGATACTGCAGCGGCACGGCATAGATCGACGGCGCGTCCAGCGCCGGAATGACCGCTTCCTGCCGCACGTTGCAGAACTGCGCGATCTTGCGGCGGTCGGATTCGGGGATCGGATGCTCGGCGCGGCACAGCAGCACATCGGGCTTGATCCCGAGACTGGCCAGTTCGCGCACCGAGTGCTGCGTCGGCTTGGTCTTCAACTCGCCCGCCGCGGCAATATAGGGGACCAGCGTGACGTGGACGCTCAGCGTCTGCCACGGCTCCAACTCGTTGCGCAGCTGGCGGATGGCCTCCATGAACGGCAGGCCTTCGATGTCGCCCACGGTTCCGCCGATCTCGCACAGCACGAAGTCATGGTCGTCCTGCCCGGCCAGCGCGAAGGCCTTGATCTCGTCGGTCACGTGCGGGACCACCTGGACGGTCGCGCCGAGGTAGTCGCCGCGGCGTTCCTTGGCGATGATGTCCTGGTAGATCCGGCCCGAGGTGATGTTGTCGCCCTGGTGAGCCGATACGCCGGTGAAACGCTCGTAATGGCCGAGATCGAGATCGGTCTCTGCCCCGTCGTCGGTCACATAGACCTCGCCGTGCTGATAGGGGGACATCGTCCCCGGATCGACGTTGAGATAGGGGTCGAATTTCCGGATACGGACCTTGTAGCCACGCGCTTGGAGGAGGGCAGCAAGCGATGCTGCCATGAGACCTTTGCCAAGCGAGGAGACCACGCCGCCGGTGATAAAGATATACCGCGCCATGGGGGTCGAGCCTTAAGCTGTGGGATTGAGTCGGGGCAAGCGCAAACGCACATGGATCGCGCCATTTGCACGGCGCAATCCACAGCTCTGCGATGGATTGGAGATTATTCGGTCGCGCCGGACAGCGGATCGCCGTCCGCAGGAGCGCCCAGGGGATCGGCAGCAGGAGCGGCTTCGCCGGCCGTGGCCGCACCCAGCGGATCGGCCGGTGCAACCGTGCGATCGAGCGTCGATTCGATGGCGTCGCTGCCGGTCGTCTCGACTGCGACTGCAGCCAGCGCGATCGACAGGACGACGAACAGCACCGCGAGCCATTTGGTCGAACGGGTCAGGAAATCCGCGGCTCCGCGCGCGCTGAGCATGCCCGACGGGCTGCCACCGATGCCAAGCCCGCCGCCTTCGGAGCGCTGCATCAGGATGACGCCGACAAGCGCGGCTGCGATGATCGCCTGGACGACGGTTAGGAACAGGAACATGCGAATACTCTTGGAAAGGCTTTAGCGGAGCTAACGCGCATCTAGGCGCGCCGGCGGCAAACGGCAAGGTCGGGTGCGATCAGGCCTCTTCGGCTTCGGAGGCGCCGACCACGATCCCGAGGAAGCTTTCCGCCGACAGGCTGGCACCGCCGACCAGCGCACCGCCCACATCGGGGGTCGCGAGGATCTCGCGCGCATTGTCGGGCTTCACCGAACCGCCATAGAGGATGCGGACCTTGGCGGATTCCTCTTCGCCATAGGTTTCGTCGAGCAGCCGGCGGATAGCCCCGTGCATGGCTGCGATATCCTCGCCGGTTGCGGTGCGCCCGGTACCGATCGCCCAGATCGGTTCGTAAGCGATCGTCAGGCGTTCGGCGGGATCTTCGACCACCGTCAGAGCGGCCTTGATCTGGGCCAGCACGTAATCTTCGGCCTTGCCCGCGTCACGCGTATCGAGCGGTTCGCCGCAGCAGAGGATGATGCGCAGGCCCGACTCGATGGCCGATTCGATCTTGGCGTTGATCAGTTCGTTGCTTTCGCCGTGGCCCTGGCGCCGTTCGCTGTGGCCCAGGATCACGAACTTCGCGCCTGCATCGGCAACCATGGAGGAATTGATGTCCCCGGTATGCGCACCTTCCGCGCCCGGGTGGCAATCCTGCGCGCCGACGCCGATCTGTTCGGCTTCCTTATGGACCGCGTGAATCAGCGTGTAGGGAGGCGCCACGGCGACCTCGACCTTCATGTAACGCTGCGCGGCACGATCGATCGCGCGTGCTTCGGAAAGCATGGCGCGCGTGCCGTTCATTTTCCAGTTTCCGACGATGTAGGGCCGTTCGGCCATGTCTTGGTCCTGCGATTTATTGAAATGTGTGGCCCGCTATATGGGGCTTGGAATGCGCTCCGCTAGACAAGGTTTCTTCCCGCGTCAAAACCCTTTGCAACCTGTTGCCGCGAGGTCGCAGGGGGGATAAAGCGCCCCAACCCATCCAGGCTCCGCCTGAAAAACAGCAGCCATCCAACCGGATCGTCCGTCTATCATGTTCCAATTCTTCCGCAATTTCTTCAAGACCAAGCTCGGGCTGGCAATCGCGCTCGCCTTCCTCGGTCTGATCGCCCTGGCGTTCGCCAGCGCGGATGTATCGTCCACCGGGACTTTCGGCGGCATCGCGGGCGGTGACCGTGTGGCTGTCGTCGGGGATGAAAAGATATCCACTGCGGATCTGATCCAGGGCGCGAACAACGGGCTCGACCGGGTACGGCAGGACCAGCCTACGGCCACCATGCAGGCCTTCCTGCGCGGTGGGGGTCTCGATTCCGCGCTCGAAGCGCTGATCAGCCGCGCCGCGCTGAAGGAGTATGCCCAGCGCTACGGGCTCCGGGCGGGCGACAATCTGGTCAACAGCGAAATCCGGATGATTCCCGCTTTCCGCGGCCCAGACGGCAATTTCAGCGAGGATACCTATCGTCAGGCGCTGGCCCTGCAGCGGCTGAGCGATGCCGACGTGCGCGAGGACTTGGGGATCGGCCTGCTGTCGCAGCAGATGCTGCTTCCCGCGAGCTTCGGAGCGACCGTGCCCGACAAGCTTGCGTACCGTTATGCGCAATTGTTCAAGGAACGGCGCGAAGGTTCGATCGCGTTGCTCCCCGCAGCGACATACGCCCCGAGCGGCGCAGCCGACCCCAAGGTCTTGCGCGCCTATTACGATGCGAACCGTGATGCGTTCGTACGGCCGGAACGCCGGACGATCCGCTATGCCACCTTCGACGCGGCAGCACTGGGCGACCGGGCGGAACCGACCGATGCCGAAATCGCCGCGCGCTATGAACGCGATGCCGAACAATACGCCGCTGCTGAAACCCGCGACGTCACCCAGCTGATCGTACCGACAGAAGCCGCCGCCAAGTCGATCCGTGACCGCGTTGCCGGTGGCGCGTCGTTCGAACAGGTCGCCCGCGAGGCGGGACTGCGCGCTTCGCCCGTGGTCGATGTCGTTCGCGAAGGTCTCGCGAGCCAGGCGTCGCCTGCGGTCGCCGCAGCCTATTTCTCCGCCGAACGCGGCGCGATGACCACGCCCGCGCGCAGCCCGCTGGGCTGGCATGTCGCGCGGATCGACGCGGTCGAAACCACTCCTGCCCGCTCGCTGAGCCAGGTGCGCGGCGATATCACCGATACGCTGCGGGCGGAAAAGCGGGTGCGCGGCCTGGCCGATCTCGCAAGCGAGATCGAAGAGCAGCTCGGAAACGGCGCCACGCTCAGCGAAGTGGGCGAAGAATTGGGTCTCGAGCTGGAAACGGTCGGCCCGGTTCTCGCCAATGGCCAGCTGTTCGACGAGCCCCGCAGCACGGTCCCCGAGGTGCTCCAGCCCGCCCTTGCCACGCTGTTCCAGATGGAAGTCGAAGAACCCGAGATCGCCCCGATCGAAAGCGGGCAGACCTATCTGGTTTACGAAGTGGGCGACATCACGCCCGCTGCCGTCGCCCCCTATGCACAGATCGCCGATGCGGTCGAAGCGCGCTGGCGTGCTACCGAGGGCATGAAAGCCGCGCAGGCCGCGGCCGACCGGGTGATCGCACGCGTGCGGTCGGGCAAGACGATCGCCGCCGCGCTCGCCGAGGAGGAGCGCCGCGTTCCCCCCGCGCAGAGCGTCGACATGACCCGCGAAGATCTCGCGCGCCAGCGCGAACAGCGCATCCCGCCCCCGATCGCCCTGCTGTTCAGCATGGCCGAGGGAACGACGAAGCGGCTCGAAGCGGGCAACAATGCCGGTTTCTTCGTGGTCGATGTCGATGATATCACCATGGGCGAAATCGCCGGCGACGATCCCCTGATCGCGCAGGCCACCCGCCAGATGGGTCCGCTGCTGGGCGAAGAATACGCCGAACAGTTCAGCCGCGCGATGCGCGAAGAACTGGGCGTCTCGCGCAATGCCACGGCAATCGAAGCCGTGCGTGCCCAGCTCTCCGGCAACTGAGGTCCAGTTGGATAACGGCCTGAAAGGCGTCGACCGGGCGCGCACCGCACTGGCGCAGGGCACTCCCGCGCTGATCTGGCGCGAAATCGTGGCCGATACCGAAACCCCTGTCGGCGCGGCGCTCAAACTGTTCGAGGAAGGGCGCGGCGATTTCCTGCTCGAATCGGTCGAGGGCGGTGAAGTCCGCGGCCGTTACAGCCTCATCGGGCTCGATCCCGATCTGGTGTTTCGCGCGACGGGCGACAGCGCGGCGATCAACCGTCGCTGGCAGCACGACCGCGAGGCTTTCGAGCCCTGCGATGCCGGCACGCTCGACAGCTTGCGCGCACTGGTCGAAAGCTGCCATTGCGCGGTTCCCGGCGAACTGCCTCCCGCCCTCGCCTGTCTCGTCGGGCATTTCGGCTATGAGACCATCGGGCTGGTCGAAAAACTCCCGCGCCCGCCGCAGGGTGCGCTTGACGTACCCGACATGCTGTTCGTGCGGCCGACCGTGCTGCTGGTGTTCGATCGGCTCAGCGACGCGCTGTTTTGCATCGCCCCGGTATGGGCGGGCGGTTCGATCGAACGTTCGGGCGAACGCATCGACGAGGTGCTGCGCAGGCTCGCCCGGCCGGCGATCCCGTCGGAAACACGCGCCGCCGATCATCCCGAACCCGCGCTGACGCCGACGATGCCCGCCGCGGACTACGAGGCGATGGTGCTGCGTGCGAAGGACTATATCGAGGCCGGCGACATCTTTCAGGTCGTGCTGTCACAGCGCTTCGCCACCCCGTTCGAACTGCCGCCGATGGCGCTTTACCGCGCGCTCAGACGGGTCAATCCCTCACCCTTCCTCTATTTCCTCGACATGCCCGGGTTTGCGATCGTGGGGTCGAGCCCGGAAATCCTGGTCCGCGTGCGCGAAGGCGAAGTGACCATCCGGCCCATCGCCGGCACTCGCCCGCGCGGCGCGACGCAGGCAGAGGATCGCGACGCCGAACGCTCGCTGCTGGCCGACCCGAAGGAACGCGCCGAACACCTCATGTTGCTCGACCTGGGCCGCAACGATGTCGGACGCGTGGCACAATCGGGCAGCGTGACCGTCACCGACAGTTTCATGGTCGAGCGCTACAGCCACGTGATGCATATCGTCAGCAATGTGACCGGCCAGCTCGATCCGGCGAAAGACGCGATCGATGCGCTGTTCGCCGGCTTCCCCGCGGGCACGGTCAGCGGTGCGCCCAAGGTGCGCGCCTGCGAAATCATCGCGGAACTCGAGCCGGCGACGCGCGGCCCCTATGCAGGCGGCGTGGGCTATTTCGCGCCCGATGGTTCGGTCGACAGCTGCATCGTGCTGCGCACTGCGGTGGTGAAGGACGGAACCATGCATGTGCAGGCCGGCGCGGGGATAGTCGCCGATAGCGAACCCGCGTATGAGCAGAGAGAATGCGAAGCGAAAGCGGGCGCCCTGCTCGCTGCGGCGAAGGAAGCCGTCCGCCTCGCGAAGGAACCCGGATTCGGCCAATGAGAACGACACTTGCCGCGCTGGCGCTGCTTGCGCTGACTGCATGCGAAGCCCAACCCGAGGGCGAACCGGTGGCCCGCGCGCGGATCGACGGACAGCCACAGGATGCAGCCGGCGACACGCCCACTCCGGCGGCGACGCTGGCGAGCCAGGTCGAAAGCGCCTGCCGCTCGATCATTTTCGAAGATACGCCGCTGACGCACTGCCTCGCGGTGCCCGAACGCCACCAGATCTCGACTGCGCTCGACCGGGGCGGATCGCGCTACGGCAGCCTCGCCAGATATGCCGATGCCAATGACGGCGACACCATCGCCTTCGCGATGAACGCGGGGATTTTCGGCGAAGGCGAACGCCCGGCGGGCTATTTCGTGGAAGATTCCGAACGATTGGGCGAACTCGACACCGGTTCGGGCTCGGGCAATTTCTACATGAAACCCAACGGGGTGTTCTACGGCAGCGGCGGCGACTGGCAGGTGCGCGAGACCGACTGGTTCCTCGCCAATGTCACCGAGCGCCCGCAATTCGGCACGCAGTCGGGGCCGATGCTGATCGTCGACGGCAAGATCCATCCGCAGATCGTCCATGACGGCCCGTCGCGCAAGATCCGCAATGCGGTGGGCATCGATGGCGAAGGGCGCGCGCATTTCGTGATTTCGAACGCCCCGATTTCCTTCGGCAAGCTCGCCCGGTTCTACAAGAACGAGCTCGAGGCCGACAACGCGCTGTTCCTCGACGATACCGTGTCGCTGCTGTGGAATCCGGCGACCGACCGGCTCGACACCGGTGCCGCCATCGGCCCGATCCTCGTGGTCAGAAAGAAAGCAAGCGAATGATCGATACCCGCCGCACGCTCTATCCGGAGATCGAACCCTACGAGACCGGCATGCTCGATGTCGGCGAAGGCCATTCGCTGTATTACGAGCGCGTGGGCACACCGGGCGCCAAGCCGGCGGTTTTCCTGCATGGCGGGCCCGGCGGGGGCATGGCTCCCGATCATCGCCGCCAGTGGGATCCCGAACTCTACGACGTGTTGCTGTTCGATCAGCGCGGTTGCGGCAAGTCGCTGCCCTTTGCTGAAATAGAACACAATGACACATGGCGCATCGTCGAGGACATCGAGCGCTTGCGCGAGATGTGCGGACACCAAAAGTGGCAGGCGTTCGGCGGCAGCTGGGGTTCGACGCTCGCGCTTGCCTATGCGCAGAAATATCCCGACCGGGTGAGCGAGCTGGTGCTGCGCGGCGTGTTCCTCGCGCGGCAGCAGGAAAAGTCGTGGCTCTACGATTATGGCGCGAGCGAGATCATGGCGGAGCAATGGGATGCGTTCACCGGTCTCATTCCCGAAGCCGAGCGCGGCGACCTCGTGCGCGCTTATTACAACCGCCTGACCAGCGAGGACGAGGCGACCCGGCTTGCCGCGGCGCGCGAATGGTCGCTGTGGGAAGGGCATGTCGCGACACTGCTGCCCAATGAAGACCTGCTCGAAGGCTTCGGCGATCCGGCCAAGGCGGTTCCGTTTGCACGCATCTGCGCCAAGTTCTTCCTCGAGAACTTCTTCCTCGAGGAAGGCGAGCTCCTGCGGAACGTGGATTCGCTGGCTGGAATACCCGGGATCATCGTTCAGGGCCGCCACGACATCTGCACCCCGCCGGGCGCGGCATGGGCGCTCAAGAAGGCCTGGCCCGAAGCCGACCTGTGGATCGTGCCCGATGCCGGTCACAGCGCCGGTGAACCGGGCATCGTCGATGGCCTCGTCCGCGCCACGGACAAGCTGGCCGGCAAGACCGCCTGATCGGCTGCGGGACACGCGGTGCCGGCCGCGCTGGCCTGCAAACCTTTCCTTGCTTGAAAGCGCGTCGCCATCGCTTCAAGGACTGTATCGATGACCGACAGCCGATCCATTCTCGTAATCGACAATTACGACAGCTTCACCTTCAACCTTGTCCATTACCTGATGGAGATGGGCGCCCGCGTGGAAGTGGTGCGCAACGATGCCATATCGGCGGGCGAGGCGATGGATGGCGGTCATGCGGGCTATCTGATTTCTCCCGGACCCTGCACTCCCAACGAAGCCGGCATCAGCCTCGATATCGTCGCGGCCTGCGCCGCAGCGGGCAAACCCCTGCTCGGCGTCTGCCTCGGCCACCAGGCGATCGGCCAGCATTTCGGCGGCCGCGTGGTGCGCGGCGGTCTGATGCACGGCAAGACCTCGCCCGTCACGCATGAAGGCGACGGGGTGTTTGCCGATCTGCCCTCGCCCTTCACCGCGACGCGCTACCATTCGCTGGTGGTCGAAGACATTCCCGATTGCCTGGCGATCAACGCGACCAGCGAGACCCCGGGCCTCGACGGCAGCAGCGTCATGGGGTTCCGCCACCGCGATCTTCCGCTCCACGGTGTCCAGTTCCACCCCGAAAGCATCGCCACCGAACACGGCCACGCCCTGCTGGCGAACTTTCTTGCCATCTGCGGCATCGCCGCCAAGGTGCCCGCATGAAACAGCTCCCCGATGCCACCCGGCACCTTGCCGAAGCCGAGGCCGAGGAAGTCTTCGGCTGGATACTCGATGGCGAAGCCGATGACGACGCGATCGCCCGTTTCCTGGTCGACATGTCGGCGCGCAGTGAAACCTCCGAGGAAATCGCGGGCGCGGCCCGAGCCCTGCGTCACCGGATGATCCCCATCGCTGCGCCCGAGGGTACGGTCGATTGCTGCGGCACCGGCGGCGATGGCCACCATACGCTCAACGTATCCACCGCAGTCAGCCTGGTCGTGGCGGCCTGCGGCGTCCCAGTGGCCAAGCACGGCAACCGCGCTGCCAGCAGTAAGGCGGGCGCGGCCGATACGCTCGAGGCGCTCGGACTCGACATGGAAGCGGCCGGCCATAGCGCGGAGAAGACGCTCGCCGAACTGGGCATCTGTTTCCTGTTCGCCAAGAACCACCACCCCGCAATGGGGCGGATCCAGCCCATCCGCCAGAAGCTCGGGGTCCGCACGATCTTCAACCTGATGGGGCCGCTTTCCAATCCCGCCGGGGTCCGGCGCCAGCTGATCGGTATCGCCCGCCCCGCCTATGTGCCGATCTATGCCGCGGCCAAGGCCCGGCTCGGAACCGAGCGCAGCTTCATCGCCTCGGGCGACGAGGGCCTCGACGAACTCAGCCTCGCGGGCGGCAACGAACTGGCCGACGTGACGGGCAACAGCTTCGAAATGCGCCGCGTGCTGGCAGTGCAGGCCAATCTGCCGCACGCCCCGGTCGAAGCCATCCGCGGCGGCGATCCGGCGCACAACGCCCGCGCGCTCGAGGCGCTGCTGGCAGGCACCCCCGGCCCCTATCGCGATGCGGTGCTGTTCAACGCATCCGCCACGCTGATCGTCGCCGGCCGGACCGACGATTGGACCGAAGGCGCCCAGATCGCTGCCGAGGCGCTCGATTCCGGCGCTGCCCTGACCCTCCTGCGCGACTGGATCGCACTGAGCGTTTGACATGAACAAGCTGGAAGAAATCTGCGCCACCAAGCGCGAAGAAGTGGCTGCCCGCAAGCAGGAACGCTCGCTGTCCGATCTCGAGACCGCGATCCGTGCGCAGACCCCGCCGCGCGGGTTTCAGGCTGCACTCGCCCGCGCGCAGGATGACGGGTTCGGACTTATTGCCGAGATCAAGAAAGCCTCGCCGTCGAAGGGCCTGATCCGCGCCGATTTCGAGCCTGCGGCGCATGCCAGGGCCTATGCCGCAGGGGGCGCGGCATGCCTTTCCGTGCTGACCGATGCGCCCTATTTCCAAGGCCATGAGGATTACCTCATCGCCGCCCGCGAGGCCTGCGACCTGCCCGTCCTGCGCAAGGATTTCATGGTCGACCCGTGGCAGGTCGCCGAAGCACGCGCGCTCGGTGCCGATGCCATCCTGATCATCGTCGCGGCGCTCGATGACAGCGTCATGGCCGAGATCGAGGCGGCCGCGCTCGACCATTCGATGGATGTGCTGATCGAAGTCCACGACGCCGCCGAAATGGACCGCGCGGCGCGGCTTTCCTCGCGGCTCATCGGGGTGAACAACCGCGACCTGAAAACCTTCACCACCGATCTCGCGACGACCGAACAGCTTGCCCCGCGGGCGCCGGCGGAAAGCCTGCTGGTGGGCGAGAGCGGGATCAGCTCGCATGCGGATTGTGCCCGTCTCGCAGGTTCGGGTGTGCGCAGCTTCCTCGTTGGTGAGAGCCTGATGCGGCAGGCCGATGTCGCTGCTGCGACCAGGACGCTGCTGCACGGCTGAACCGTCGCGCCCGGGGCAAAGCAGGAACAGCTGTTCTCGCCTCCATACCGCTAAACCGGCGCAATTGCTTGACTTGCCGATTCGGGTTGCCTACTTGTTCCGTATTCGTTCACAGCTTTGTGAACAGGCGATACGGGAGTTCGCACCATGCTGACCGCCAAGCAGCACGAATTGATCCGCTTTATCCAGCAACGCCTGGAAGACACCGGCATTTCCCCGAGTTTCGAGGAAATGAAGGAAGCCCTCGACCTCAAGAGCAAGTCGGGCGTTCACCGCCTGATCTCGGCGCTCGAGGAACGCGGTTTCATCCGCCGGCTGCCCAACCGTGCACGCGCACTGGAAGTGGTCAAGCTTCCCGAAGACGCTGTTACCGGGAGCGACAAGCCCAGTGCTGCGAACGACCTGGTCGGGGCGGCAATGCCGACCAAGACCGTGGCACCCGAACCCGCCAACGACATCATCGACGTGCCACTGCACGGACGGATCGCCGCCGGCGCGCCGATCGAGGCGATCGAAGGCCAGTCGAGCATGCCGGTTCCCGCTGCCCTGCTCGGTCCCGGCGAACATTACGCGCTCGAAGTCTCGGGCGATTCGATGATCGAGGCCGGCATTTTCGATGGCGACTTCGCTCTCGTGAAACGAACCGACAGCGCGCGCGATGGCGAAATCGTGGTGGCGCTGGTCGACAACGAGGAAGCCACGCTCAAATATCTGCGCAAGGACGCGGGGCGCGTGATCCTCGATCCGGCCAATGGCGCCTATGACCCCCAGGTCTACGATGCGCACCGCGTTCAGGTGCAGGGCAAGCTCGCCGGGCTATTGCGCCGCTATCACTGATGGTGCGGGCACCGCGCCCTATCGGCGCGGGGCCGGCCACCAGCCATGCGCCCCCTGGTCCTGCGCGACCGTATCGACGCGTTCGCGATCGAGATAAACCGCGACGCCGCCTTCGCGTTGCAGATAGCGCCGATCGGCCTTGAGCCAACGCGGCCGGCAGCTGCGCGGCAGGAAGCGATCGGCCACGACGATATCCGCCTTCCCGCAGGCTGCGGCCAGCGCACGCTCGGCGATCAAGTCGCGATTGCGGGCCACGAGCACGCTCCATGTCTTTCCGCTTCTCTCGACGGGGAGGACGCAGAACTCGGGGCTGCAGCGGCTCTGCGGCCACGCTGCGATGGCCATGGGCTCGCGGTCGGTTCCGGCCAGTTCGAGCAGGTTCTGCTGCGCATAGCCCCCGCCGCTGTCGCGGAGGACGAGCAGGCGGTCGGCCTGGCTGGCAATACCCAGATCGCGCCCGTCACGGGTGATCAGCAGGTCGGGAACCGGGGCTGTCACGATCAGGATCGTGGACAGCGCGATCGGCACCGCGCCCCACAGTCTTGCCCTGCCCTGCCACAACGCCAGCCACAGTGCACCGCCGATATAGAGCGCCATCGTGCCCATGCCGATGCGGGGCGACAGTTTGACCGAACCGGGTTGCTCGGCGAAGAAATGCGCGATCGCCAGCAGCACGTCGAGTGACTGGCCGACCAGCCACCAGGCCGGCGCCCCCGCCCCCGCCCCCACCAGATCGAGAAAGAGCGCCAGTGCAACCAGCGGCATCGACACGAAGGTTACCAGCGGGATCGCGATCAGATTGGCCGCCGCGCCGTAGAGCCCAGCACGGTGGAAATGGAACAGCACGATCGGGATCAGCGTGAATTCGATGACCAGCCCGGTCAGGAACAGCATCGCTGCACGCCGTGCCAGGCGCGATAGCCAGCTTTCCTCGCGCGGCGCCAGGAAGCTGCGGACCCAAGCGGCATTGTGGAGCGAGACAATGGCGATGACCGCGGCAAAGCTCATCTGGAAACTCGGCCCGACCAGCGATTCCGGCCAGAGCGCCAGCACCACGCCGGCGGCGATCGCGACCATCCGCAGCGACAGGGGTTCGCGCCCCAGGGCCAGCGCGACGAGCACGAGCAAGGCGCCGATGCAGCTGCGAACGGTCGGCACCTGCGCGCCGGTAAGCAGCGTGTAGCCGATGCCCGCAAGCGCGGCTGCACCCGCCGCCACCAACGGCAACCGCACGCGCAGCGCCAGCCAAGGCCAGGCTGCCAGCAGTTTCAGCACCACCAGATAGGTCGCGGCGATAATCGCGCTGACATGCAGGCCGCTGATCGAAAGCAGATGGGTGAGCCCGGCATCGCGCATGGCTTCTTCGTCGGCCTCGGGGATCGCACCGCGGTCGCCGCTTGCCAGCGTGGCCGCGATAGCGCCCGCCGTCCCGTCGAGATTGCGCCGCACATGCGCCGACAGGCGGCGCTGGATCACGGCGATCGACACAAGCGTCTCCGCGGGCGGTTCGACGAGTTCGACGTCACCGACCACCGATCCGGTGGCGGACAAGCCATCGAACCATGCCCGCCGCGCGAAATTGTAAGCACCCGGGACGATCGGCGGCGATGGCGGCATCAACCGCGCGCTCAGACGGATCCGTGCCCCTTCGCGCAGCTGCGGCCCGTCGGCTTCCAGCGGCAGATTGACGCGGTAGGCGACCGCCCGGGCTGTCTCGGGGTCGCGTGCCGCCAGCACCAGCCTTACCCGTCCTTCCGCCGGCTGTTCCTCGCGCGCAAGGATGCGTCCATCGATCCGTTCCAACCGCGGATAGGGGATCGGCTCGGCACCCACTGTCGCCGACCGCGCCCAGACCAGCGCGGTGCCCGCCGATGTGGCGAGAGCAATCGAAAGCAGCGCAGCAAGCGCATAACTGCGGTTCTCGCGGCCGCGCCATGCGGCGATGGCTGCGAAGGCGACGACCAGCGAACCGGCGATCACGGTGAGCCATTGCCACGGCCCGGCAAGGAGGAACCACAGCCCGATGCCGCAGCCGAAGGCAACCGCCAGCCATGGACCGCGATCGAATTCGGCGCCCGCGAGAAATGCCTCGACCCGGGCTGCCAAACTGGACATTGCGCCGCGCATGCGCCAAGGGCGCGGCACTGTTTCGCGGGCGGTTTCGCCCGCTTCTCCCATCGGTATCGAAGGCGTCCCCCGTGTCGCCATGTGAATGTTTGAAAGGAAGCGAGTGACAATGGCAAGCGATAGTGACAGCGAGACCCCTCCGGTCGTCACCCGCTTCGCTCCCTCGCCCACCGGCTATCTGCATATCGGCGGGGCGCGGACCGCGCTGTTCAACTGGCTCTATGCGCGCCATCACGGCGGCCGCGCGCTGCTGCGGATCGAGGATACCGACAAGAAGCGCAGCACGCAGGACGCGATCGACAAGATCATCGACGGGCTTGGCTGGCTCGGCCTCGATTTCGACGATGCGCCGGTGTTCCAGTCTGACCGCGCCGAGCGCCATGCCGAAGTGGCGCACAAGCTGCTCGAGGCGGGCCATGCCTACAAATGCTTCGCCACGCCCGAGGAACTCGAGGCGATGCGCGCCGAGCAACGCGCCAACAAGCAGCCGATGCGCTACGACCGCCGCTGGCGCGATCGCGATGCGAGCGAAGCTCCCGCGGGCGCGCCCTATGTGATCCGGCTCAAGGTCCCGACCGAGGGCGAAACCACGATCCACGACCAGGTCCAGGGCAAGGTCACGGTGAAGAATGCCGAGATCGACGATTACGTGCTGCTGCGCGCGGACGGCACGCCGACCTATATGCTGGCGGTGGTGGTCGACGATCACGACATGGGCGTCACACACATCATTCGCGGCGACGATCACCTCAACAACGCCTTCCGCCAGCTGCCGGTGATCCGCGCGATGGATGCGATCGAGGGCGGCTGGCCCGATCCGGTCTATGCGCATGTCCCGCTGATCCACGGACCCGACGGGGCGAAGATGTCGAAGCGCCACGGCGCGGTCGGCGTCGAAGCCTATCGCGACGAGGAAGGCGTGCTGCCCGAAGCGCTGTTCAACTACCTGCTGCGGCTCGGCTGGGGTCATGGCGATCGCGAGGAAATCAGCCGCGACGAAGCGATCGAACTGTTCGACCTCGATGGCGTCGGCAAGGGCCCGGCGCGTTTCGACATCAAGAAACTGCAGAACCTCAACGGCCATTACATCCGCGAGGCGGATGATGAACGGCTGGCCGACATCGTCGCCGACAGGATCGGTGAAAACGCCGACCGCGCGCTGCTTGCCGAAGCCATGCCTGTGCTCAAGACGCGTGCAAGGTCCATGAATGAACTTGCTGAGGGTGCAGGATTTCTTTTCGCCACGCGCCCCTTGCAGATGACCGACAAGGCGGCGGGGTTGCTCGATGATGAAGCGCGGGCGCGGCTCGCCGGTTTGTCCGAAATGCTGCATGTGCAAAATGACTGGACAATCGAGGCTCTGGAAGCCACTACGAAGGCCTATGCCGAGCAGCTCGAACTGGGTCTCGGCAAGCTCGCGCAGCCCATGCGCGCAGCACTGACGGGGACGACGACGTCACCCGGCATTTTCGATGTGTTGGTCCTGTTGGGCAAGGAAGAGTCGCTCTTGCGTATCGATGCGCAGGCCGCCTCGCCCGCAGGCACCGAAGAGAACGAGTGAGGAGACACGCGTGGCCGACAAGCAGGCAACCCTCGATCTGGGTGGTCAGACCCAGGAATTCCCCGTGCTGCAGGGCAGCGTTGGCCCCGACGTGGTCGACATCCGCAAGCTGTACGGCACCACCGGCAAGTTCACCTACGACCCGGGCTACAAGTCGACTGCCAGCTGCGAAAGCGCGCTGACCTATATCGACGGCGAAGAAGGCATCCTGCTGCACCGCGGCTATCCGATCGGCCAGCTGGCGGAAAATTCGTCGTTCATGGAAGTCGCCTACCTGCTGCTCAACGGCGAACTGCCGCAGCAGACCGAGCTCGACGATTTCACCTACACGATCACGCGGCACACCATGCTGCATGACCAGCTGCGCCAGTTCTACCAGGGTTTCCGCCGCGACGCGCACCCCATGGCGATCATGTGCGGCGTGGTCGGCGCGCTGTCGGCCTTCTATCACGACAGCACCGACATTTCGGATCCCGAGCAGCGCAAGATCGCCAGCCACCGGCTGATCGCGAAAATGCCGACCATCGCCGCCATGGCGTATAAGTATTCGGTCGGTCAGCCGATGATGCAGCCCGACAACTCGCTGAGCTACACGGGCAATTTCCTGCGCATGACCTTCGGCGTGCCGGCCGAGGAATACGAAATCCACCCCGCCATCGAGCGTGCAATGGATCGCATCTTCATCCTCCATGCCGACCACGAACAGAACGCCTCGACCTCGACCGTGCGACTGGCCGGTTCGTCGGGCGCGAACCCCTTCGCCTGCATCGCGGCCGGCATTGCCTGCCTGTGGGGTCCGGCGCACGGCGGCGCCAACGAGGCGGCGCTCAACATGCTGCAGGAAATCGGCTCGCCCGATCGCATCCCGCATTACATCGAGCGCGCCAAGGACAAGAACGACCCGTTCCGCCTGATGGGCTTCGGCCACCGCGTGTACAAGAACTACGATCCGCGCGCGACCGTGATGCAGCAGACGCTGCGTGAAGTGTTCGAAGCGCTGAACGTCAACGACCCGGTGTTCGAGACCGCGCTCAAGCTTGAAGAGCTCGCGCTCAACGACGACTACTTCAAGGAAAAGAAGCTTTTCCCGAACGTCGACTTCTACTCGGGCATCATCCTCAATGCGATCGGTTTCCCGACGACCATGTTCACCGCGCTGTTCGCACTCGCCCGCACCGTGGGCTGGGTCGCTCAGTGGAACGAAATGATCTCGGATCCCGCTCAGGTGATCGGCCGTCCGCGCCAGCTTTACACCGGCCCGACCGAACGCGATTACGTCCAGATCGGCCAGCGTTAAGGCTCACGCTAGGTAACACGAACGGGCCTTGCGAGGCGGCTTCCTGCCCCTCGCAAGGCCCGTTTTTCGTTGGGGATGCTACTGCCGCTGCGCGCGGGCGCGGCAACGGCAAGGCTTCAGCGCGGTGTCTGGCGCAAATCCTCTGCGGCCGGGACCGACAGCGTAAAGCGCGCGCCCTGCCCCGGCGCGCTTTCGACGGTCAGGTCGCCGTCCATCGCACGCGCGATGCGGCGCGAAATGTAGAGTCCGAGACCAGACCCGCCATCACCGCTGCGCCCGAGCCGTTCGAACTTCTCGAAAATCCGTTCCTGCTGGTCTTCGCCGAGGCCGTGCCCCTGGTCGGCGACGGTGATCAGTGCGCGGCTGCCGATCCGGTCGAGCCGGATCCATACCTGGCTGTCATCGGGTGAATAGCGGATCGCATTGCCGACGAGATTGAGCAGGATCTGCAACACGCGCCGGAATTCGGCGATTGCCAGCTGGCTTTCCCCTTCGGGCGGCGCGACGAGCGTGATGCCCTTCTCTCGCGCGCGCACGCCTAGGATACCGCAGGCGCGCCGGGCCACATCCGCCAGTTCGATCCGGTCGGGCGCGGTCACGAAATCCTCGGATTCGACGACTTCGAGATCGGACAGATCATCAATCAGCGCGAGGAGGTGCTGCGCGGCGGTGGCGATATCGGCGGCGTAGGAACTGTATTCGTCGGCCAGCGGTCCCGCCAGCTTGGTCCGGATCGTCTCGGCGTTGGCGATGATCCGGTTGATCGGCTGGCGCAGGACGGGAGTGAGGTCGCGTCCGAACGACGGCCCTTCCGCACCCTCATCCTCGGCATCGGCGTCACCCTTGGCCAGCGGCCGGTCGGCGGTCAGATAGAGCACGAAACCCGCGCTGCCGGGCTGCGACTGTCCCAGCGGTTCGAGATGCGCGGTCCAGTTGCGGTTCGACCCCGCGATGCTGCAACTTGCACCGTCGAGCAGGCGCCAGTGCAGCGGCTGCTGGTGGCTGCTGCCGGGCAGGTCGACCAGCTCGGTCCACGGCTTGCCGACCTTTGCCCGCGCTTGCTCGGAAAACTCGGCAAGATCGGAAGCTTCGGTTTCGAGCGACAGGAGCCGCTGCTGCGAATCGAGCCGCGCGGTGCAGTCGGCCGTATGGCGGTTGATCTCGACGCGACGCCGGGCCGCTTCGATATCGTTCTCGGGCGGCAGTTCCTCGCTGTGCCAGCTGACCACGTCGATCGCGCAGCCATCGGATTCGCCCGCCTCGTTTGTCACCGGCGCGATTTCGACCCAGGCGGTGACCCGGTTCTCGCCGTCGATGGCTTCGAACTGGCGCGCGAGGCGCAGGCCATAACGCTGGGCCTTCTCGACCAGCGCAAGCAGTTCGGGAATGGCGATACGCGTACCCAGCGAACCACCGCAGGCATGCTGGAGGCGCGCGACGATTTCGTCCGCTTCGACCAGTCGCGCCTCGGCATCGGCGCGGGCCCGGGCGATATAATGGGTTCCAACAGTCGTCGCCATGGTCAGTCTACCTCGGTGAGCGGTGTATCGGCGATCAGCCGGCGGGCATCGTCGGGATCGATGGTAACGGCCTCGGCGGGCGGTTCGGCCTGCGGATTGATCCGCAGGACCTGTCGTTCGGCGTCCTCGCCCGACAGCCCTGCGGCGCGCAGGCCGAGCGCAAGGCGCGCAGTCTGGCGGTTGTTGGTCGACAGCACCGCAGCTGTGCGCGACTGGCCCGATCGCGTCGCCAGCGCTGTCAGGAACAGCGCCACGCCAGCGCGATCGATATCGAGCGCGCGCGCGCCCGCAGCCCCCATACCCGTCACGACCCGCGCAAGCAGCGACAGCCGCCCTGCGCCTTCGTCGAAACTGGAACGGAGCTTGGTTTCCGCCCGCATCATCGCATCCGACCGCAGCTGGTTGCTGAATTCGCGCCATCCGACCAGCAGGTCGTGCAGGAGGTCGCCCGGCAATTCGCTGAGCGGCAATTCCATGCGGCGCTGGGTCTGGGCGAAGCGCGCCTGTGCGGTCAATGCGGCCATCGCCGCGCCGGAGACGCCATCGTCGTCATGCGCGATGAGTTCCTGCACCAGCGGCGAGAGCACCGGATCGATGCCCGAACGCACTTCCAGCGCTTCCGCCAGCTGCCACTCGATCGCCAGCGAATGGCAGTGCGCCAGCAGAGCGGGCCGTCCGACGAAATGTTCGGCCAGGGCTTCGCCGTGGCGTTCAACGAAGGTTTCGCGTTCGGACTGCCCCGCCGCCTCGGCCTGCGCACGCAGCACCTGCCAGGCAAGGTGGTGGCACATGCCGCGAACCCGGGCGACGATCTCGTCGCTGAACAGCGAATGATCGGGCGTGGCCAGCAGATGCGTCAGGATCGGCGTGATCCGCGCAAGCGACGCATTGCCCTGCGCGAGGGCTTCGCGCAGCGAATCGTGGCCGGCGCCCTGCGGCTCGGATGCGGGATCAGGGATCGACATGACCGGGTGGTACCATCGCCATAGTTAAATGGCCGTTAGTCGCGCGGCGGTGCAGTGAGAAAAAGCGACACGAGAGCGCCCAGCGCGAGCACTGCGGCCGCGGGCTGGATCACGCCGAACAGCGCCGCAGGGATGAGCAGCGCCGTCAGCATGACGCGATCGGCATAGCTGCGGCGCCAGTCGCGCTGCGCCAACCGCTCGCCCAGGTGCAACAGGCCGAACAGCACCGCGGGCACGAACAGCCGCAGCCAGGCGGTGTCTTCAGGCGATGCGAGGACGATCAGCAGGACGATCACGGGATCGATGAGGATGGCCAGGGCCTGTACCAGCAAGGGTACGCGCGGGCGGACCTGGCCCGCCGACGATACGCGGCGCACCACCGCCTCCATCGCGAAAAGCAACGCGGCGACCGCAGCGAGGCCGAAACCGGGCACCAGCCACCCGAATACTGCAACGGCCAGCGCAAGCACGGCGGCCGCAACCGAACCCAGCGCGAGGAAGCGTGCCAGATTGCCGCGCATCGTATCGCGCGCGAGCCGCGCCCCCATGCGTTCCGCGACAGCGAGGCCGGGGGCCTTGAACGGCGCGACGTCGGCATGCCCCGCCACCCAGCTGCGTTCGCGCACTGCAAGCTGTTCGGGCGCCGGGTCGTTGAGCCAGATATCCTCGTCGAGCAGGCGGGTCTCGAGCGGATAGGTCCGCGTGCCCGATTGCAGCGCGATACGCAGCAGCGCGGAGGGCGTATCGACATCGTCGGGCAATTGCGCGAGCTGTTCGACCGCCTGCCCCCTCGTCAGCAGGACGCCGGCCCAGGCGAAATGCGCATCGATGCGCTCATAGCCGCGCTGCACCGCAGGATCCTCGGGAAAGACCAGCACGCCTGGCTTGGCCAGCTGCCGCAGCACCGCCTCCTCTTCGGGCAGCACGCCCGGCGCCATGACCAGCAATTCGTCCGATGCACTCACCATGCCCGACAGCTTGCGGGGTTCGTGCAGCGCAATGAAACGCGCACCGGCGGCCTCCGCCCTGTGCTGGAGTTCGATCACCTCACGGCCGACCGCCTGCGCGAGACAGGCGATGGTTTCGCATCCCGCAGCCAGCGCGATGTCGAGCTGGCGTTCTACCAGCCTCGCGCCGGCAAGCAGGCGAAAGGGAGCCGGCACCTGCTGCGGGCCGGTCTGGCGATCGAGCACGGACAGCAGGGCGACGCGCACGCAGGACTCCGGTTGGCGGTTCGACGGATGTCTTGCTTTTAAGTGTGCGGGGCAGCTTCCGCCAAGGGTGCGGCGGCGGTTTCCCTCAGTTGAGAGCGGCGATGACGCTTTCGATGCGGCTGATCACCGTGGGTTCTCCCGGTGCCCCGGCGCGGGCTTCTTCGGCGAGATCCATCAGTTCCGTTGCATGAAAGCTCGCGGCCAGTTTCCCGAGCCGCTCGGCCGCCATTGCCCAATTGGCATCGCACCGGGCCCGGCGCAGCAGGTCGTGATGCGCCGACGCGCTCTGCACGAACGCCTGCTTCAGGTCTTCCCGCAGGGCGAAGTCGTCCCCGGCAGCATGGGCCAGCGCGGCTTCGAAACCTGTGGTGTGATAGGCCATCGGGCAACCATAAGCGCGAGGCGGTTAATTCAGGTTTAAGCCTGATCGCTTTGGTGGTAGTTTGCCCCATTATGAGAAAGCGCTCGCTTATCCAGGCCGTCGATCAGACGCCTGACGAAACCCATGAGGAAACCGTTGTTTCCGAAGAGTTTGTCGCAGAAACTTCGCCGGAACTCGAAGAAGACGACGAGGTGGTCTGGGACGGTGAGTCCGCGGCCCGGCGGCGCTTTACCTGGCTGCTCCCAGCTGCCGCGATCCTGGCCATAGCGGGCTGGACGGCGTTTTTTGCCTGGGCGCATGCCAGCCAGCTGATGGCCCTCCCCACGCCCCGCGCCTGGACCGCGCTGGTCACCCAATGGGCAGTGCCCGTCCTGCTGGTAATCGGCGTATGGCTTCTGGCAATGCGCAATTCGGCCCGCGAAGCGCGCCGCTTCGCCACTGTCGCCCACGATCTTTCAGCGCAGAGCGCCGAACTGGAAAGCCGGCTGGCGACGATCAACCGCGAACTCAGCCTCGCGCGCGAATTCCTGACCAGCCAGACGCGTGATCTCGACTATCTCGGTCGGACCGCGACCGACCGGCTGTCCGAACATGCCGACCGGTTGCAGGCGCTGGTTGCGGACAATGGCGAACAGGTCGAAGCGATCGCACGTGTGAGCGTTACCGCTTTGGAAAACATGGACAAACTCCGCGACAATCTGCCTGTTGTCGCCAGCTCGGCCAAGGATGTGTCGAACCAGATCGGTAGCGCCGGCCGCGAAGCGCAGAACCAGCTCGACGGGCTGGTTGACGGTTTCGCCAGGCTCAACGAGTTCGGCTCTGCGAGCGAGCGGCAGGTCGCCTCGCTACGCGAGCGGATCGATGGCGCGCTCGAGGCTTTTTCACAGCAGGCCGATCATCTTGCCGAGATGGCCGATCGGCGGTTCTCGGAACTGCGCGAGGGCAGCGAGGATTTCCGCGGCGAACTCGACCGCCGCGAAGTCGAGGCGCTGGCTTCGCTGCGCACCCGCTTCGACAAGCTGCGCAGCGAATTCGCCGAGACCGAGACCGCTACCGCAGCGGAACGTGAAACCGCGGTGGCCAGCCTGACCGAGCGGCTCGCCGCCATTCGCGAGGAAACCGCGCATGCGGCGGCGACCATACGCGAAGGCGAAGCGCAGGCGATGAACGCATGGCAAGAGCAGATCGAGGCCATGCGCGAGAGGATGAACGACGCCGTCGAGGAGATCGCCCGCGTCGATGATGCCGCGCTGGAAGCGGCCAATGCCAAGCTTGCGGCACTGGCTGGCGAGGCCGAACGCGTCGATACCCGGATCGCCGAACGCAACCGGATGTTCGCGCAGGACACCACCCAGCGACAGGTCGCCATGGCCGAGGCCGAAGAGGCAGCCCAGCAACGCCTGACCCAGCGGCTCGCCGCGCTCGACGAAGCGATTGCCGATCGCCGGGCGGCGCAGGCCGAACAGCTGTCGCTCATGGCTGCGGAAGGCGACGAGCTGGGCGAACGCATCGCAGCGCTCGGTACGGTGTTCGCGGCCATTGCCGAACAGGGCCGCGAGGCGCGGACCGAGCTCGCCGACGGGATCGGCGCGCTCAATGCGAAACTGGCGGACAGCCGCGGCGCGCTCGACGGGACCGAGACAGCGGTATCGCAGCTGACCGACGCCAGCGTCCGCCTGCTCGAGCTGATCCAGGCGAGCGCGAAGCACAGCCGCGACGATCTGCCGCAGGCGATGGAGGCAAGCGAAGCGCGGCTGGACCGGATCGAACAGCGCGCCGAAGAGGTGAAGGCGCTGCTCGACCAGGCGAAATCCGCCGGCGAAGCGCTGACCGCGAGCATGGATACCGCCGAGGCGCGCAGCCGCGAGGCGATGGACGGGATCGAGGTGTTCCAGAACCGTTTCGGCGAAACCGCGTCCGAGCATGCCGATGAAATCGCCCGGCTGCGCGGCAGCATTGCCACGCTGGGCGAGGAAAGCGCCGGGGTTTCCGAACAGGCGCAGACCGCGCTGCGCGATGCGATCACCGCGCTCGAAACCAGTGCGCGCGAAGCGCTGGCTGCGATCGAGACCGAACAGGCCGAACGCATCGCCGGGATCGCGCGCGAGGTCGGCCAGCAGAGCGCCGAGGCGATCGACCACGCGCTGCGCGAGCAGACCGCGCATGCGCTGACCGAACTGGACGCAGCGAGCGAGCGTTCCGCCGCAGCGGGACGCGAGATCACGCGGCAGCTGCGCGACCAGCTGGCCAAGGTCAACGAACTGACCGCCAATCTGGAAAGCCGCATTGCCCACGCGCGCGAACGCGCGGCCGAGGACGTGGACAATGATTTCTCACGCCGTGTCGCGCTGATCAGCGAAAGCCTCAATTCGAACGCGATCGACATCACCAAGGCACTGTCGACCGATGTGACCGATACCGCGTGGACCAGCTATCTGCGCGGCGACCGGGGGATTTTCACCCGGCGCGCGGTCCGCCTGCTCGACAACACCGAGGCGCGCGAGATCGCGGAACTGTACGATGCGGACCACGATTTCCGGGACCATGTCAGCCGCTACATCCACGATTTCGAGGCGATGCTGCGCACGCTGCTGTCCACGCGCGACGGCAATGCCATTAGCGTGACGCTGCTCAGCAGCGATATGGGTAAGCTCTACGTGGTGCTGGCGCAGGCGCTGGAACGGCTGCGCCAGTGATCAGCCCGCCGACGGGCCCCACAGGATGATGTCGTCCACGGTGATCCATCCGTAGATGTAGTTGAGCACGTAAAGCGTGGTGACGACCGCGGAGAGGATCACCGCGCGTAGCAGCAAACGGCCGGCGCGGAATTCCACTGGCGCGCTATCGGCCTGCCCGGGAATTTTCTCGATCCCGGCCTCGTCATGCGTGCGCACGCCGAAGGGCAGCAGCACGAAGGCGCTGAACACAAAGAACAGGAAATAGATCGCGAGAATGCTGGTCCACTGCATGGCTGCGCTTCCTACAGATTGGGTACGATCACGCGCACCTGCGGTCGCTTGCCCGACCAGCGCTGCGCCGCCCGGCGCGCGGCGAGCCGCGCGGCCTCGTAAACGCTTGCCTCGTCGCGCCGGTCGCCGCCGCGAAGCTTGCCGATCGCGGCGGTGATGTCCCGCGTCGCTTCGGCAACGAAATCGTTGTAATCCTCGTCCAGCGGCAGCCCCAGGCTGTCGATCCGC
>FUFK010041824.1_pt1 | contig 50092 bp, 69 predicted proteins | sample 1021851 | NCBI WGS metagenome assembly FUFK01 (sample SAMEA51879418, study PRJEB19060) | metagenome | reverse complement strand
CAAACGTAGTGTCTGCATCCCTATGGTAGTCTGCTACAATCCTATCTCTCTGGATTGCCATCATGTCCCTTGCTTCGTCAACGGATATGAAGAAACCAAACGCAGTCTTCAACAGGTCATTGTCACCTGCCGCTGATGCTGGTCTCTGCTGTGCTAGTCTAGCACTGCTAAAGTATTGTCTCCACAGTCCCTTTGCCAACAGAGGTTCCTCTGTAGGATTCAGGTTGTTCTGAGCGCAGATATCGTTGAACTTAGCCAACGCCTCATCTTCGCTCATGCCGAGTAGTTCGGCGGCTTTATTTATCTCATTCATTATTTCATCATTCATTTTTATTCACCTTTTTTCTTGCTTGTAAGATTTCCAATATGGCCTCTGCACTTATGACAACACCTGCCAATATCCAGAACCAATCGGAATCTAATGTCCATATCCCTGCTAGTTTTAGCATGGGCAAAATGATTAGGAGCAAGCCCCCAACCAAAATTATCTCATAGCGTAACATCAAGTGCTTGATGTCGTCTATGTCTGTTTTCCCATCTTTGTTAAAATCAAATATCTTTCTTACCATTTCAATTCCATCTTCTATTATTATCAAATATTATTTTGTATAGTCCCCTCATTATTACGAATGCAAAGAAGACCTCTATTCCGCTCATATCATCTGTCCTATCATCCAAGAAGCAAGTACCTTTGGAGTCATGCTACTGCTCCGCCACTCTGCTTCCCCGACGACCCTTAGTAATTTGAATTTTTCACCGTGAGTCATATCCGTCTTGATGATGGTATCATGTAAACCAACACATACGGCCTTCATCTCAACAGAGTCGTATAGTAGGTTATGCACTTTTTCCACCGCATTCGTATATTCATTGTTATTTACTAATTCTAATAATTCAGTGTAGGGCATCAACTGTTTGTCTATCATGTTGAGGAGACTGGATTTGCTTGAAACAGCCGCCTGTAACTCCGTCAACCCTCTCCTCAAATCTCCATGTAGGGAGCCTATGAAGATTTCCAAATCCTCCTCGCTGATGTGAGTGACTCTTTCCTTTTCCAGNACATCGAATATTACATTCCTAATGGCATCGTTATTCAGTCTCTTGAATGAATAGTTAGCGCATCTCGATATAAGAGGATGGATAATCTTGTGCCTGTCATTGCAAGTTATAATGAACCTACAATTATCAGCATACCGTTCCATGATTCTCTTGAGTGCATTCTGTGCATCTCTAGTCATACCATCCATCTCATCAAGGAGTATAATCTTGAATGGTGCTTCACCTATCTTGCTCGTTGATGCAATTTCCTTGATTCTCGTTCTGACTGTTTCCAACTTCCTGTCATCTGATGCATTGATTTCAAAGAAGTTAGCCTTGACATCATCACCNAGCATATCGTTTGCNAGTGATAGAGCGGCGGCAGTCTTACCCACACCCGCTACACCATACAACAGGACATTAGGCATCTCTTGATTAGTCACCCAATGCTCTGCATCAAGCACGAAGTTCGATTGTCCAACCACATGCATGAGTTTAGTTGGTCTGTATTTCTCTGTCCACAACATTACTCCTCACTCCTCAATTCATCCATCATCAGATTAGACATATCCATGAAATGGTTTATCCTATCCTCTGCTTCTTTCCTAAAATCAAGTACCTCAACCGTCAGTTTGTTTATCCTCTTGTTCATCCACATGATGATATCCATTGCATCCATTGCAACCTGCTGTCGAAACTCAATCGCATTGCTCACATTCTCTATTACTTCATCTGTTTTCTTATTGCTCATTCTTATTCCTCCTCNTCTAATTGNCCTATNTACTGCCATTTCTCCTGACTAGGGTAGAACCTGAAATCAGGATGTATTCTGATTAGACTGGTTAGTTGTACGGCAGTAGTACCAGTCTGCTTGTGTATCTTACCATTTACACCGATGAAGTTATTCAGGTAATATCTCATCTCTTTGAGATTGAATAACTTCCTCCCCTTTTCTTTACCGAATTGTATCATTGCTCTCTTGCGATATACATGCTTTATCGGTCCAGCCATCACAGCCACTCCTCAAGAGTCCCTTGTGGAATGATTGGGGCATATCGCTTTTTTCTCTTCTTCTCACCTAACTTCAACATTCTACATTCAGTGTTGTCTAGTTTGGTTTTAGCATATTCCTTGAATTGTTCATCCTTCAACAAGTCTTTCAATAGATGAGCATCTGCTCTTCTCAGTCTCAACTTGTAGCATATCTTCGGTATCGTGGAATACGCTCTTCTCTTTGGCATGACCATCTTCCTCTGCATTCTACCATCGTGAGAGTATGCTAACATCTCGTAGAAGTATTCGTTAGACCATCTTCTCTTCACATAGAAATCAACGAAACCTAGTTTGTTAGGATGTATGTTTGGTGCTATCCAAGACAGTAGTTGTATGTCTGGTGGTTTGCTCACCATGAGCATGTCCTTGACTTCCTCTCTGTCTGTATTGCGAAGGTACTCCCGTATCAATGAGAAGATGTCAACATCGAAGTTTACTGGTTCGTCTGACCTCGGTGCTATCTCCTTAATCTCCTCAAGCATGGTCTTCTTCGTGGCCCTCTTCAACTGACAGATGCTCAGTAGTTTCTTGGACACATCCTTCTGGTTGTCAGACAAGAGGACTACCTGTCCCCTGTATTCCAGTATCGTCTTACGTATCAGTTCGATGTTGGCCTTGTAATGCACCTCATCGATTATGATACCACGCTCTGGTGGAATCGAATAGTTGTCAGTTATGTCATACTCGTTGGCATATACAACTATCGGGTCATCGGAAACAAAGGTCATTGCCTTTGTCATCTTCTCTGTGTCTGTTTTTCCTACTACTATTATTGCTCTATTCTGATTCATCGTTTTCATTAGGCTCATCTATAACCCTCACTTCCATTATTTCTTCATATTTCGCTTCGCACTTATCACAGTGGACTTGAATGATATACCACTTCAAATTGTTNTCTTCATTCACACCAGCCTGATAACCGAAGTCATTGTTACCACACTCTACACAACCACGCTTGACTCTCTCAAATATGTGATGCTCTATTATCTCCTCATCAGTGACCATATTTGCTTTCTTCTTGTTTAGAGTAACAGTCACATGACATGCACCACATAGTTCCCCTATTGAAGCAGGGCGAAGATTACAACGTGGGCATCTCTTCATGTGAACCCCTTCAATTCCAATATCTTGTCGAGACCCTTCTGTGTAAGGTGTTCTCCATTCTGACACATCTCCAATATGTCTTGGAATACATGCCAAAATGGATTACAAGGTAGGTCGGGTATCAATTGCCCACAAACCTTGTCTACGTTTTCTAGTCCATTGACTAGCAGTATCGGCCTTGGTCTAGCCTTACTCTCCTTCTCCTTGTATGTAGCATCTATCTCATATTGCAACAGTGAGCGTTGTATCGCTGAAAGAAATACGCTATGTCCTCTCAAGGATATTCGTAATCTAACACGATAGCCTAGTCTCACACCATTGTCTCTTGCGACAATAACTTCTGGTATGCTAGATGCAAGCATAATGCCTTGAAGTTGGTCTTTGTTAAACACAAGCAATCGTCTGCAAATTGGTATTAATATTTTATGCCAATGCTACAACGTCTTCCATCTTATTGATGTCTGACACATACTTGTCCCTTCTGATTCTCTTCACTCTTGGAAACCTGACGGAGTATCTACCATCAGCATCCCTAGTTATCAAATCGGCTGTTATCTCAATAACTACTCTAGGAAGGAAGTGGAATGTATTGTTGTCATACACATCCACAATCCTCTTCAATTCTGTAGTTAATAACATCAAGTCCGTATCAGAAAAACCACTGCCGACTGAGCCTATCTCAGTGAACTGTCCATGACCATCGTTGACTGAGATGCCAAAGGAACCGAATACATCCGACCTCTTGCCTTGTCCATACTTGGCAGAAGTGATGACGACATCCAGTTCTATTCTTGCTGGCTTGTGTTTGAGAATCGTATTAGACCTCTTGCCAACATCATATGATGTAGTCTTGTCTTTTATCATAACACCCTCATATCCCAAACTTATCGCTATGTTGTAAGCGGCTTCGATTGAGTGATTGTTGTCCCATGATATGGCTCGATACTCACTTGGGAAGTCCTCGACATAGCCTAGTCTTGTTGAGTAGGGCTTGTCAATCATTGGCTCTTCCATGTAATACAACACATCGAAGATAGCGAGATTGACAGGACACTCACGAACAGCCATGGCTTTGTCCTTGGAATGTACTCTCTTCGCAAGCAACTTGTGTTCAGCAGGTCTACCTCTGTTATCAATAGGGTATATCTCAGTGTCAATGATGAACTGATGAGCATTGAAGTTCTTCACTATGTCAACCACATCAGGATACTGCTCAGTGACAACATTGCCCTTTCGATTGAATATGATGACACTATCATCCATCCTGTGTATCTGGTATCTATTGCCGTCATACTTCACATCAACGTGATAGTGTTCTGGAATTTTACCGTTGAAGGGCTTTGCCAAAACGCAAGGTATGAACCCCCCATGTAAAACTGTACATGGTGGGGTTTGGTCATTGACTAGATACCTATAGACAATCGAAGCCTTGTGGAACTTACCGTAAAGCAATACATCCTTATCAGAGAAGTAATCTGCTAGTGCCTTCTCCACTGTGGATACTGATACACCATTCCTCGGTGTTCTCAACCAGTATCGTAGGAACCACTTGAGTTCTAGTCCGGACATCTTGTTGACAGACTCCCTGAACAACTGGTAGGAATATCCATCACTTCTAGCACAATCCATCGTCAAGAGACTCATCAGTGTCTTCAATGAGATATCAGAATCCTCCTTGTTCAAACCGATGAACTGATTCATTCCCTCTCCAATGTCAGACCAAGTTCTCTCTGCTTCTATTACCTCATCATCGAAGATACCGAAGGATGTGGCTATCCACTTCCTTGCTGTCTTCTCTCCGATATTATTGGATTCATATTCCTCGCACAGTATGCGAACAAGCAACTCACCATCGGTGAAGGAAGACAGGTTCTCCGATAGAGTCTGTCTCTTCTTCGTAGGTTTCTGCTTCTCCAACACTTCACACAATCTGCTGAACTTACTCAGTGTCATCTATATCATCCACTATCTTATTCAGAGCCTTTGAGAGCAACACTGCTTCTTCCATGTTCACTCTCAGTCCTTTCTTGGTGGGCTTTCCGTTGTTGAACCATCTCAGGTCAACCACATCCAACTTCCAATACTTACCGCTCTTCACGATAACTTCGTTNTTTGAGTCTCTCTGTATTCTNGCTATTATCTTCCAATCATCATTGTCCATCTTGTATTCCTCCTTTGAATTCCTGTAGTTGTTTCAGTGACTTGAAGTATCTAGGTGACTCCAACTCATCCACTCTATGTGCCACCCAACACACTCCACCTAGACTGCTAATCTTCACCAGTTCGTATGTCTTGTCCCCGACCTGAAACATGTCCTCTGTCTGAACATCGGGAACCAGACCGAAATGCTTCGTTAGTTCAAACGAAATGTCACTGAGGTTCTCAGCAACGTACTGAACTATCAGATGCCTGTGGATGGGAACCTTGGCATCAACTGTGACTTCGATTCTTCCTCGCATCTCACATACTCTGCATTTGTTACCCTCACATATCGGACAGGGAATCTCAGCAGGTAGTGGTGCTGGGAAGCGAACTGTCACGGCTCTCTTCATCAGCGTCTACCCCACGATGGAAACCTCTTCGTTAGTTTAGCAAAGTGACCTTCCTTACCCACGTTGGGGCAGTGGAACGAATCAGAGAGATGCTCCTTCCCATACATGCTTCGCTTAGTCATAACATTCCTCTCCACATCCATCTTCGCATCACATGCCCTACAGTATGCCTCGTCAACAGTNCCGGGGTCTACATGNANNCAACTGATTCCCCTGTGGTACGCTTTGGGTTCGTAGTGCTTGCGTTCAACTTGAAAGTCTCTAGGCCAAACCTTACTCACAGTTCCCACAACCTGTAAACAACTGTGCAGTTGTAGTCATATCCTCTCAGTTCTATCAGACTCAATGTGACTTCACCCATGGTAGGTGCATGTCCCTGTTGGAAAGATACGTTGTTCACTGAGAAGAATGGCTTCATGTCAACAGTCAAGTTGACTGTCTCGTTGTACAGTATCGCACTAGCAGAGAATATCTCTACCAACGTGCCATTGTCACCAAACGAGATGACTGGCATTGTACTGTTGTTGGTATCCTCATACGTGAAGTTGTGATACTCCGTAACCCATGCAGGGTCATTGCCCTCAACTGGTGGGTCGGGTATCATCTCTGCACATCCAGCAAGAGAGGTTGATACGAGAAGTAGTATTACCAAACTTCTCATGTCTATTCCTCCTCTTCAGTTTTCTTTGTAAAAGTAAACCCGTATTCTTCCAGCGTTGTTTGTCTTGTGTTTTCTCCGGTTGTTCTTCTCATTTTCATTCCTCCTCCTTTTTTATTTGTTCATCTATTTCTATTACAGACAGTTCCTCTTCCTCTGTCTTGTAGTCTATTACTGTCTCCGGTGGCTCCATCAAACCGAATAACACTTTCTTGCCAATCTTGGTATTCAAGTCATAGGCAAGATACTCGTTGTCACCCAATACGATAGCCGACTCTAGGACAGGTTGCCACGTTTTCAAAGATTTCCAATCAGTCATGCTCCAAAAGGCAGTACCGAATGGATGTGTGTGTATCCAGCATTTGATGGGCAACTTCATCGGTGCGCCATTGATTAACTCGTCTTCATGTCCCTCAAAGGATACGAAACCGGGTGTCCCGTAACTNATGTACAGGTTCTCATTCGCATCAACCATCACCTGNACTTCCCTTGGTATNTCGAATGCNTTCTTCGATGCATTCCAAANCACACTGAGGAAAGTCTCAGTCGTATTGTTAGGATACAACCAGACGATATCATCNTTCATNTGCTCNTANGCTTCTCTTATATTCTGCTTCCAATTTTTATTCATTACTTCTTCCATTTTATTGTCCTCCCATTTGCACCATCAGTGCGTCTTGATTGTTCTGGAACTCATGGTATGCTTGGTGTCCCGCTATGAAACCACCAGCATGTCTCTTCGTTCCCAAGAACTCCTCTCCGCAAGCAGGACATGTCACCTTCACTATCTCTGCTTGCAGATAATACCCATCCGTGGATATTACAGTCATTATTTTATCCAAATCATCCTCTGTTAAATCATCTATGTTACTATCTTCTTTACTCATTCTTCATCACCCCAATCTCTTTTCTTTTCCCAATTCTCATATTGTTCATCATAGTGTTGAAAATACCCGGTATCATGCGGATTGAACATCTTCACCTCATGTACGTAGCATTCCCTGCACATGATGTGTCTAGCAATCACAGGCATCTTTCCTTTCGGGTGTGTGGAAACATAGTCCTTAGCACCGCCAACGATGTACTCATCGCAGTTGAAGCAGACTGTATCCATGTTCTCATTCGTCTTGACGAACAACACCAGTGGAACAATGTACTTGCTACCACGCGAGTAGAGACTTCCTCTTACGACGTTTGGTAACTGTCTACATGCCATAGCGAAGTAATCTCTAGACGTATACAGTTGCTTTATGCCCACCCTGCGATTTGATATCGCCGCTCTTGGATGTACGTCTTTCATCCTACTCAACGGTACAGTCGCTAGGTATTCCAATATCTCATTTATCGTACACATGTCACCGACATTCATATTATCAAAGAACTCAGAGAGAACCTCTTTCAGTTTCTTGTGGTTGAATTTTGTTGTTCCTATAGGCATACTATCACACNTTCATAATTATCTTGTCAGCCACATCATCATGGTCGTTCCACCATCTCTGAATCCANTGTGCCGCAATNCCAGCNATAGCCATGTGCATNGTGTTCATCTCNGATGCNAGACCATCCCAGCCCTCTGCCTGACAGGAGAAGGAACCATCCGGTCCACTCAGNAGAGCATCCACCAAGTTCTCATCNACCTTGTATGAGATAAGTGCCGCATTTCTACCCTGTGCGCGTAAATCTAGCCACTTAATCTTGGCAGAGTCTCCATACCCCTGTCGGTATAGTAGACGACGTACTGCAAGGTTGTCTGCACAGCAAACCACCAAGTCGTATCCCTTGAGTTGCTTGTCAAGCAGGACTTGATACGGTTGTGCATTACAACTNGCAGACCATGTGTCTACCTTCAACTNACCAACATCNTGTTCGCTGTACATCTGGTTTCCAAGATTGCTCTTCTCAACCGTGTCATCATCGAACACCGTAATGTCGTATAGATGTATACCGGGCTTATCAGTTCTACATCTCTGGTTTATTCTATTCAGGTTGTGAATGAGGTAACTACCTATTCCACCTGCTCCTATTATCATTATCTTTCTCATTGTTTTTCATCTCCATATATTGTTCTAATGTCAAGTTTAATCCTCTTTCTTTCATCTCAAAATACAACTCCTTGACCAGTCCCATTTCAAGTTCTCCGTCTTTCTGCTCTCTTTTGTNTCAAGTAGCATCTATCGCATACAGTGTAGGAACGTCGNTACTTCTTCCTACCACACTTGCAATACTCCTCTCCTTTCAATAGCGCACACCCGATACGAAGTCCTCGACTTGCATACCAAATAATGTCTTCCTATCTACTTGGAATATCTCACACAATGTCACCATTGCTCCCCTCAAACCAACATGNGAGGAGTTCCAGTGNTTGCATATGGCAGACTGAGTTATGTCATGTCTACTCATCATCTGCCCTGTCATCCAAATGCAAGCCGCTAACATGGTGTCAGCGAATCTCATATCCAATGACTCTACATGCCTTGAGACATACTCAACAACCCTCAATGCATTCGCTCTGAAATGGTCATCTATGTCTACTTCCATCCTTGACATGAGAGTTTGCGCTCTCTGCTCATGGTTCCTTGTTATGAATACAGTAGAGTTTCTCTGATGCCTAGCGATTTTCCTAGCGAACCTTGAGATGTCATTCTGTCTCACTAGTGTTCTCCTAGAATGTTCCTGTATGTTACATACGATGTCTGCTTCCTTGAGAACATAGAATGTGAGAGAGGCACATCTCCTCTCTACATCCAGTCCACGAAACAAATCTCGCTTCATCATCTCATAGTATTTCTCCGCTCTCTTCTTCAAGTCCCTTGACACATTGTAGTACGAGAGTGTGCTGTTGATGAGCAGTCTCGCCGTTCTATCTGTCTCAGACTCAGGTTGACTCCTGACTTGTTCCCTGTAGAGAGCGAACTTGTCCTTGCTACCATATGCGTCTGACTTCCTTATGACAGAACCCAAGCGGTCAGTTGACCTGCCTCTTTTGTCATCATCATTTATCGCAATCATATGCGTTGTTTCCTCAAATGGGTTTACTACAAGAACAAGTCCACACTCATCACAGGTCTTCTCACCTAACCTCTCAATGTAAGTGAAGTCCTTGCTACCACATTCCTTGCATGACTCACCAATCGTCACAGGATTCATTTGTTCAACGCTCCGTAATCGATTGTCTTGAGTTTCCTATCTTTCCTCTTGTCATAAGGAATCAGCACTCTGTCGTAGCGATGCTTGCCGTACCACTCTTGCTCCATTGGTTGTAGTCCCCTGAGTGTGTATATCATCTCACCAGCACCCTTGTCATTCATCAACATCATTGCTCTTGATGACAGTTGGTCACCAATGCTAGAGTTGTGATGTAGGTTGTCGATGCAAATCGGTCCTGTCCACTTTCTACCATCCCAATAGTAGGTGTTGACATTCTGATGTCCTTGCTTCCAACCCTTGTTGGCATCAGCAATCATCCAATCAGCATGGATACCCCTGACGAACAGAGCCATGTATCCCTCATGTATCACCACTTGGATGTTCTCAAACTCATCAGCCAGTTCGTATACCAACTCGTATGCTCTCTCCTCGACCATCTTCTGAGTCCGGTTCTGTAGCAACCACGCAATCATCAGTTTCTTCTGACTCTCGGATGGCTCCTCACCCATGAGTGCTGTCCACAGTCTTGAAGGAGATATTCGATACCACTTCTTGGAGCGGCTTGAGTTCAATCCGAACGTNTTCACGAACGTGTTCAGGTCTGATACGGACATTGAACCCCATACTCCTTCGGATATCTCAAGTGCGACATCCTTCTTGCCTACCAACTTCGTGTTGATTCTGACTTCACATCTTGTGCCACCATCCCAAAACACGTATGGCGTTCTGTTCTCTAGAGCATACATCACATGCGGTGGAGTCTCAATCACTTTGTCTATGTACTCTTCAAGACTGACTGCACTCCTATCCACCACGCTCCTGAAGATTATCTTAGCCAAGGCCAGTGATATGTCGTTCAATGACATCCTCTGACTGTTCATGGTATACACCGTCTTGTTCTTCTGTATCCATATCATGGCATCCCCATCATCTCTCTTGAAGGTGATAATGGCAGTCCACTTCTCATAGTCGCTGTTATCGTAACTATAGTACCTGCTTCTTCTTCCGTGTGTGTTTGGAATCAAGCATTGCCTGATTGTGTAAGCGATGTTCTCCGTCATAGGGTCTAGTGTCTTGGAGAACCTACTTCTTATGTCCAATGGAGGAACTCTTAGAGTTCTCTCACCAAAGTGGTTCGGTCTCATGCCGGGTTTCCATCTAACACCATTGACACGCATTAGGAAGGATGTCGTATCTTCCTGTCTACCATCACCTGTTCTCGGTATTGTAAATTTCATTTTCATAATAATCACCATATTCTTGTTTATTTATTCTATAGTATTCCTTTCTATCATACAAATTCTGTATGTCATCCATGTCCTTTAAAGCCGAATAGCCTTGCTTTATCAGCCTCAATATCCCATGTCTCAACTCAGCGAGTTGAATGTGTTCCTCTTTGTATCTCCAATACCAAGTACGGATGCTGTCCTTCGCACCCGCATTTGTCATTGAATCTACGATTTCGTCTTCTATTGATAACCACGCCTTTTCATTATATTTCACATGCACCACCTGCACAAGCAACTTCGCCTTGCAGATTGGTATTATCATTGTATTCCTTGACCTGTGTTAGGTCAATTGATTGTAATTTGGCGAACATATCCTCGTATTGTTCTTTCTCAATAGCCTCAAACGGTGCCTGTGTATACACACCGTTGTCGAATGGCAGGACAGAGATACCGTTGTAGTGTTCTCTGTTGTCCCACATCCATTCCTTCACTGTCTCCCACTCGTCATCTCTGACGTTGACAGTGGCAGAGACATTGTGTGAGTTGACCCCACTCATATGTCCCCTTCTCACCCACTCGATTGAATACTTCTTCAATCTCTCCAACATGGATAGAGCAGACTCCTCTCTTGTGATGATGTCACCNTTCGGGGCTTTCTGTGGNATAGCAAGTATTGCTTGGTTGTCATCCCACTCATCATCCTCCACCAACTCAGGTAGCATCTCATTGAGATACAGATACATTGCCTCGTTCTTCATCACTCTGATTCTTCGTATGTAATACTCGGAGTACCAAGCATGTATCCCGGAGGAAGTGCCTAGCACCAAACTAGTAGTACCAGCAGGTTTCACGCAAGTGACTCTTGCGGCTGAGTTGATTCCGAACATGTCGGCATATGTCTTGTTGACAATGACTGCGCAATCTGATGCTCTCTCAAGATTCAACTCCTTGAGGGCATTGCTTGCAATACCAGTCATTGAGATACCGACGAGTGCTTCCTTCTCTGTTGTAGTCTTCCAAGACTGTCGTAGATAATGGAAGTCAGTGTAACATGCTTGCATCGTTCCTATGATGGTCGCGGCTTCCACTCTCTCTTCCAAGTCCTTCTGACTAGCGACAGTGGATACGTTGATTTCGCAGAGATTACAGAACTGATGGTTNTTCANTGAAATNTCTGCACAGGGNTTCGTTCCCCAATCCTTGTCATTGGAGAAGAATATACCCGGCTCACCAGTCTTGTTGGCTCTGGTTCTATTCCACANGTCATCGAAGAACTCCTTCTCGCACTTCTCTCTGATGAGAACTGCTGAGTTGTTCGCTCTTGCTCTCTGTGGATTGGTCTCCCAATAGTGACCGTTCTTTGAGTTAATCATCTCGTTGTCATCTGCATTGAACAGACTAATCATTGCGGCTCTTCTGATACCACCAGCAAGAACTGCATCTGCGATGTGGCACATCATGTCATGTGCTTCGATTGGTGTAATGTGATGACCGTCTTCCATGTTCAGTAGCATGTTCTCTATGGTAACTATGCACTTCTTCAATGGAGCAGGGCCGGGTGCTTTACCACCGCTAGTCTTCAATTGACTGCCCTTCGGTCTTACGTCGGAATAGTCGAACCTCGGTGTTGTTCTCCTGTCTCCGGTATATGCGTCAAACAGTACCTTGACTGCATCAGCCCATCCTTCTATCGAATCCGCAACTAGATGCCTGTATGTCCTCTCAGGATTAGGCTTCTGTATTGTATCCAATTTCGATACGTGGTGTCTCTGAACAGAGTATCCAACTCCTGTGCCACCCAGCAACAGGAACATGGCTTCCGAGAATGCTATCGTAGAATCGATAGCCATGTANGCACAGTTGTATATTCTGTTCGGAGACAAGTCAATCGGCTTCCCTGCAAATTGCATGGAGCGCATGGATGGTAGCACTTTCTTGGTTAGAACGAAGTTGTCATAGACATAATCTATCTTCTCGTCAAACCCTTGAATGTGTGTGAATTTCTTCTTATGCATTTCCTTGTTCCTTTCTACAATCTCTTTCCAAGATTCCCTCCTGAATTCAAGAGGCAAGTACTTTGCATACTTCATGTTCGTTGTTATTTCTGACAATATTTCTTGTTGTAATTCCATTCTTCTCTCTCCGAAAATTTGGTTGTCGGGCTTCTCACCCGATTGGCAACAATCCTACCCGTTGCTGGGGTTTTTTGCGTTATTCAGCAGACCTATAATGCTTAGGCAAATTATGCAGAGTTGCACTTAAGCATTGCTCAGTTAGAACGAGTTAGGCTCAGAGCGAGCCTCCGACCATGGCCGGAATTAGGTTGACAGTATCAACCTCATCCCAACTGATGTTCGGGATTTCCTGTCTCGATACCATCTCACCCTCAACGAAAACCCAATGTGTGGGATGGTCGTTGATTTGGTCGATGACATCTGAAACAGTTACGTCATCTAGTACAGTGTGTCCTGTGTCATTCATTATTCTCAATTTCATATTATTATCTCCTATTCGTTCCACTAAGTCAGAGTCTATGAAGACTCCGGTACATTCTGCTGTTGCTGTAGTTGCTCCACTAACCTCTGCTGTTCTTGGAGCCTACCTGTGAGGATGTTAATCGTCTGCTCGTAGTGCTTGCATAGTTGCATGTACTGAGACAGTTGATTGGCGAGGTTCTGTGCAGTCCCCTGTAGGTTCATTGCGTTCTGTTGCAATTGAGCCAAGGCTTCCTGCGCCTCCTCCTCATCTTTCTTCGTTGTTGCTTTCTTCGTTGTTTTCTTATCACTCATTTTGTTCACCTTTCAGTTTGTCTATTATTATGGATACTTGCCTACTTGTCATTTCTGATGTGTCTTCTCCGTACCCTAACGCTACAACATACGCCAGTTGTTTGTCACTCGCTGGCCTATCGTTGCGATTTATTATCTTATTTAGTTGTTCAGCCTGTCTTTCAGTAGGCTCATGGTTTTGCAGGATTCTGTTTCTCATATCGGTTAAGAATCTCCTTTCCCAATCGTTGATTCCATCGGTCTCATCGAATGCTCTCCAACCGTAGTAATCACAGGATAACTCAAACCTCTCTTGCTCCTTCTGCTTCCTTGCGGATTCAGCAATGGCAAGTTGCTCAAGTCTCCTCTCCCTACGAGCGAGAACTTCTTCCTTGTGGTTCTTCAACTCCTCAATCCTCAGTGCAACCTTCTCATCCAACTGAGAAACTTTCTCCTTGTGTTGCTCGATGAAGGCCCAAAACATAGTCAAGTCCTTCCACAGTTTGTCATTGGGATATCCCCTTGTGTGTATCTGTGCCTTCGGGTTGTCAGGATGATTCCATCTCCATACGATGGATGACATCTCGTAGTCGGGGTCACCAAACTTGCCACTCGATACCTTGCGAATGGCAGTGATGTCCTCGTAGTACTGCAACTCTTGATTGTAGAATCTCTTGCCAGTNTGCCTGACATTCAACCTCAAGTCGAGTTCCTTGATGTCATCGAACATCTCAGTGAAGTCATCACCATGAGTATTCCACCAAGCAGTCTTGATGAGAGCATCTACCCTCACAGTAACCCACTCATCAATCATGGAGTCAGTAATCTCACCATCTTTCAGACCAGTCTCCTCACGGATTGCTCGCATGATTAGATACGAGTTGATGTGGTCAGAGCCAACAGCCATCCTTGTGTTTGTCTCCGTGTTGTGTATCTCATAGTGATACACGATATGGTGACCACATAGACAATAGCCTTCGTTACTGACCCAACTAGGTTGTGGTACTCTGAGACCTCTCCACCATACCTCACCAGTGGCAATCCACTCATGCTTGGCTTCATCGTAGTTGTCTGCCTTCGACAGTGCAACCATGTTCTCCTTCAGTTTCCTGTCCCAGCGACCTTCACCTAGTTCTCTCTTGTACTTCACATCCTGCATNNANTCCATCCTCTCNTATGCGCGTTGTTCCTGTAGGTGTGCTGTGAGCAACTCGTCTATCTTCTCATACAGAGCCTCTGCACAACCACCTATGGTCTTGCGATGTAACGCAAGCCATATCTTGTGGTCGGCATTCAACACAACCTTCGGGCTGTCGTTGTCATTCATCGTTATCACGATAGGTGGCATCTCTTCGTCGTTAACCAACCTAAATTCTACATTTGTTTCATTTCTCATTTTCATTCCTCCTCTTCTATTACGTTGCGGTAATACTCTCTAATCATATCACCAATGTCTTCCCTTCCCTGCATGTCGAATGTCTCAGCGAGACCTATCTGGTCTCTGTACTTACAGTTTGGAGTATCGACATATCTCCTGTTCCATAACGGGATGTCCCCATGAACCCCATCGACGGGATAGGCATGTTTGGACAGTATGATGTAGATAGGAGTACCATATCCGTTCTCCTCACATGCTATTCTGCACTGTCTGTCAAGATACTGCCTGTACTTCAATGGCGTATCTATGCCATTCTCCATACAGTATTCTAGCATCGAAACGGGAATGTCACCTTGTAAGAACAAGGTATCATCATACTTGTAGCCGTCACTCACGGAATGTCTGTCCACATAATGATAGCAACCTTGGAACTCCACTGCTAGTGTTCTTCCTAGTCTACCGTCTATCCTGATGTGCGAATCACTAGGTTTCGGATACTTCACCTTCTCGTTCTTCCCCACTAAGACAGCGGTTGAATCACCATAGACGTAACCCTTCTCGTTATGGTATCTGAATACTTTCTCAAGCATCTGGTTGCCACGCTTCTCTGATGCATTCATTCTACTCCAAGCAGATTGCTTCATCTCATAGTTAGGCCAAGCATACTCCACTATCTTTCTGATACTGTTTCCACTTTGCTCTTGCCTTTCTCTAAGTGTCGCACATACCTTCCAGTATGCAGGAACGTGTTCCAAGTCATACACTGTCAAGTTGATTACATCTTGCAGTTCTTCCTCAGTCGAATGCTCAGGGAACTTCTCCGTATCTATCCTCACATCGAGTGTAGGGAATACATATTCCAACACCCAACGTCTGATATCTGTCCTCGTAAAGTCCATGCCTCTGTTATTGTGACCATCATTCTTGTTAACGAGATAGTCCAATCTTCCGAACTTGGCTGGTAGGAACCTACCCTTTTCATCTCTGTTAACGTAGCGTTGCAACCCTACAACGAAGTCCCAATACGTGTCTATCTTCCCACGAATGGATTGAGTTCCAGTGGAGCCATAATGGAATACAGGGGCAAACCACCAATGTTTTTGGGTCAGACTCCTATATGTCTTGTAGTCGGTGAATTGTCTGTAGTCTTCATGTGTCATACCGTTGGGAAACATAACTGTCTTAATCTTCTCAAAGAGTAGTTTCACGTTGAAGTTCTTGTACATGTCAAAGTTTTTCTCTTTCGTCATGGCAATCTTAGCACCACTAGGCAATGCCCAAAGAGGAGCATTCAGAAACTCCTCCTTGGAAACAGCATATACTATCCTGAGAAAGAAACGACTGCTCTTCAATGTGTAGTCCTCGTTTACCTGCGAAGTCCTACCTACAGACATTCGGTTTGTAGCACCAAGTAGGTTCATCCTATCATCTATCGACAGCGAGAATACATAGTCCACGAATGCTTTCCATTGTGGACTCTGAGCATATTCACTAGACTCAATGATTGGATGTTTTTCCGTGGTTTTCTTCTTAGTTATCTTAATCAAATCCCAAGGCTTGAATGTAGTGGGTGTGTTACCCTTCCTCAATCCGAGGGATATACGAAAGTCACGAATCAATGATAGTAACTCATCCCTATCAAACTCCGGCCACTTCAAGCGTCTGGTCATCTGCTCTAGTTCGTTCTTGCACTTCTCGGAACAGGACATACCCTTCAAGAAAGTCAGAGGACTGTTTCCTACATTGAACTTGGTTATTGACGTTGTTAAGCATTTATCANCAAGCAATGTAGTNTTGCCACAGACAACACATGTCTTGCTTTGAAACTCAGCACTTTCCTTCCAGTCCTTNCCCCAAGNCTTGTACTTGCCTTCTGTCCTCTCATTAGTCCAGTAGGATTCGTTAGTTATCCCATTCACCAGAAATGGTATCTTCTTGTGTTCATTTAGAAACGAAGCCATTACTCATTCACCTCATCCATCCAACTGAATCCTCTCCTGTATCGGAGAATCACCAGTTCATCCAGTGCATCCAGAAGATACCTCTTCAAGTCCTCACGACTGAATGCGTTTATCTTCTTCCTGTTGAGGAAGACAGGTGCATTACGCACCGTCTTTCCTACCAACACTATTCCCTCTTCTTTCCATAGTTTCTCTTCTTCATTCATATTCTCATTCCTTGTTTATCTGACAACTCATGTTGTCCTTGCCGTTCCANANGTANTCGGCCTTGTCGTCACTTCTCAGGTACGCATTGTACGCTGTGTTCATTCGCAGTCTCGTTGAGTCCACCACTGACTGAGCGTAATCCTCTGCGGAAGTGAAGAACCCACCACCGCTTCTCTTGTTCCTGACAAGCAACTGTTGCATCTGCGGGGAGTTGTCCCACGCTTCCATCANTGCCTTCTTCAACAACTCCAACTGTCCATCNCTGAACGATTGAATCTCATCAGGCATCGCNCTCTTCTTCCCTGTNGTAAAGGGCTTGTCTGCGATGTCCGAGAAGCAAGTCCTGATTGCGCTGTAAAGCGCGACTCTCTTCGCGGGCTTGTTGTCACCTGCTGTGACTAGGTTGGGAACCGATATCAGTTCGATATGCTCTGACTCCCAATCCTGATGGTTGTTGAACCACAGTTCTATTTTCGTTTTTATTGCATTCCATCTTTCATCTGTCATTTCTGCCATTCTTATTCCTCCTTGTTATATCTTGGTAGTTGCCTTGAGATGAAGTCCCAAGAGTGTTCCAACTCTACGTTGTCCTCCACGACTTCCTCTACAACTTCCTCGACTGTNTTGTTACCTCTCATTACATCCTTTATCTCGTCACCCCATAATGTGAGCAACGACCATGCATATGCTGGTATCATCAATTGCATTGCCATGCTCTCACCAAGGAATTCTTGGATGAGATACCATGTTGCAACCATTGATGTCAGTAATGTGGATGTTATTCCACTTGCTATTGTTTTAACTATCATATTATTCATTTTATTCACCTTTTATCTCTCTAGATTTCATTTGTTCTATTTTCCAGTGTAACGGGTAGTTCTTGGAAACATAGGTGAGGTCACTGGTGACCCCATGGAGCAAGGGAAACGGGTTCGTGCTACAGAAGAGAGAAAGAAATTGAACACTATTCCAATGATTAGAAACCTTTCCCGTTTTTACTTGGCAAACCCTGCTCTTGCGAGTCTTACGCTGTGAACCAACTTGGCTTCTTGGTCTTCCAAGATGCGAAGTGATTCTTGTCGTGCATGTAATACGCACGATACTTATCGACAACCGACATANNNTCAAAGCCGTCGAGTTGTCTACAATTCATGNCTTCGGATATCGCAACCGCNAAGGGNGTCAATCCGATGTCTGGTAGTTCAGACTCCAAGGTAATCCATGTGGCATCATACTCCTTGAGACACCACTCTACCTTGTGTCGCTTACCATACCTGCGAGTGTACTCCTTGCAAAGGGCAAGGGTATGCTCTCGCAACCAATTGAAGTTCTGTCTTGATTGTCTCGCCCAAATTGTGCAAGGGTGATTCAGCATCACCGGAGCAAATGGAGTTTGGTAGTCATGTAGATTCGCTATGGTACACATCATCTGCATACTCTCAGTCGGCATCTTGACTACGTGTTTATCCACCATCATCTCTGCACTCTCTGTTGGGCATTCGCTTAATACAAATATATTCATTTTTATTCACCTATTGTTTTTGTTGTGGGGAAGGACAGGGGAACCACCCCCTTGTTACTACGGAACTGATGGCTAAAACCAAAGATACGTCAAACAGAAAACTGTCCTTTTTATTCGCAACAAACCCCGTTTCTCTACCATCAGATGTGAAATGTAAACATTCCGCTCTGACAGTTGGAGTCTAATTGTTACAGAGAAGTATTCGTTCTATGCCGATGTCATTCGGGAGGGGGAAATAGTGGTTTTTCCTGCGATACCGTAGTATCGACTTACTCGACTACTTTCAATTCAGAAGCAGTCTTAGAAAACTGGTTCCACATCTCAGTATCCAAACGTGATTTACTTGCCTACACGTATTACTGCTATAACAAACCTACTTGTGATGGTTGATTCTTTACGTCTTACTCGGTGATATCAAGTCGATGCATCCCTGTTGTAATGTTTCCCTTATACGCGGGAAATCAACCTCTAATTAGCAAACCCTGTCTCTTTCTACTTTTTACTTTTGCAAACTCTGTTTTATTCCAAGGAGATTACCAGTCCCCTTGGGTTCACTTCAAGCATCCTTTTGGGACACTAGGAGTAATATGAGATATCCTATCAAATCCTTGATAACATCCTCATCGCTTTCCATCGAATCATTGCCTAGCATTAGGCGATTCAACTTGTCGTCAATTCTGACCTTGATTTGTTCATCCGTAGATGCCTTGGAGAATATGCGGTTCGGACTCAATGCCGAATCCCCATACTGCTCGTTCTTTGCCAAGAGCATCACTCTTATTTCTTCCATTACTTCTTCTATTCTTGTCTGACTGTTTCCTGTCATGTTCTTCACTTCCTTCCATTTCATATCCTTCGGTGCTGGTTGCATGTGTTGCATACCATTGAAGGGCTGGGTTGTCACCTCTGCCTTCGGTCCTAGAGTTGGCTTATACTCCTCCTTGAAATTTTCAACCATCTCGTCTATTTCACTTTCACTTTCAGTTTCACTTTTCTTCTTCCATGCCATGTTTCTCACACCTTTCTCATCAAATGATAAATATTATTCTATCGCTTTTTGCCTCTCAGTCCCTCGATTCCCAATCAACGTTTCTCATTTCTCACGTTTATCATGCCCCCTCTGCGGAGAGAGAGAGAGAGAGAGAGAGAGAGAGATAAGATGATAATAATGATAAATGATAATAATAGTAGAATACTATCAATTCTCTTAGGGCTACCCCCGAAAAGAAGTTTCTCATTCCAATGATAAACGTTGAGAAACGTGAGAAGACAATTCATATTACATATTCTATACTATTATATCATTTCATATTACATATATTATATTGTATTAATATGCATACCAGCATAGAGAGGGAGAGAAAAGTCTCCCTATACTGGTAGCGATATTTTTTAACTAAAGAGTAGAGTTGGTTAAGTATACATTAGGAATAACTCGCAGAAAGAAGCGAGTCAGGATTCTCAGTAGGGGTTTGGCTAAAACCCTTTTAAACGCGCCCTACGCATGAATGTACCATTTCCAAGTTTTATTTCCGAGATTAAAAGTTGCTACCATATGGTGGGAGACTTTGGCATTCACCTTGATGTGTGTCGGGAAGACAACATCACCGACTTAGTTAGCCTCCTGAAAAGCCACTAGGCTGTCGGCAGAGCCATCCCAGCCAGCCTTGCTTGCTGAGATTGCGTGTCTGCGCATGACTCCAATCAAGAAGTCTGCCCATGCATCACCATCNGGGAAGTGCGATATCTTGCTCCTCCCGTTTGGTAGAACGAGTCCCTNNANNGCAGGGTGAGAATCGAAGACGNTTGAAANCGCCCTGATTGCCTCGCTTGCCTGNGTGAAGGTAGTCAATGCCTCACCNNNTAGAGCGGATNCCCTGCCCACTGGTGCGCCATCGAAGTCCTCTAGCATGGTCTTGATTGCTGAGGTTACCTTCGTCTGTGTCGTTACGTTGTTGTCTCCCTTACCGATGAGTACCCCAACGGTGGAAGCAGTCATCTCATCGACTGTACCACCCTTTAGGAAACTGTTCACGGTGTCCTTAAATTCATTCCAATTTTCCATTTGTGCCATATTTCTTTCTCTCCTTAGTTAGTTTGTGTCTTTCCCGACATCCAAGAACCTGAACTAAGTCTTATGAGGTAGCACTCACAAAGTTGTACTACCATATGGTAAGACACTTTGTCGGCATACCCTCATAAGAGTGAAAAAATCTGTTGGGCATGAGAACAGAGATTGAATACGAGACCTACATCAGAGCGGGTGGAGAAATCGAGAAGAAAACAGTTGTCTATTTCGACAGCGAAAAAGAACTCATTGAATATTGGGAAAGTCTAGGTGAATTCGCTTACACTGAGAACGTCTATGGAAGCATGAGACAATTACGCTTAGTCACCAAGACCGAGTGGGTCACACTAGCAGAATACAAGGAAGACATGATAAAAGGAGATGAAGAAGAATGATAACAGAAGCAAAAGAAATGATAAAGCCATACAAGTACGAACTGGAAGTTGGACATTCCAAGTCTGGTTCAGACCACGTGATTATCATCAAGAGCCTAAGAGTTCGTGGTGATGACCTAGCGGAATCACTCGCAGAGTTGAAGGCCGCTCTAGTCGCATTCAGGGAGATGAACCTCTAATGCCTCTGATAGTTGGAATAGAGAATGGGCCTGACAAGGGCTTCACTAGTCGAGAGATTTCATTAGTCAATGGCTTCGGCTTTGGCATGTTGGCAACTCAAGCGGGTGTTGGTCACATAGGGGATAGATACGGAACCAAAATGACCCCTGCTGAGTTCAGGCGAAGAATGCTCATGGTAAACCTAGCCAACGAGATATTCGACATGGGTGAGTTCTACGATATTATGACGCTTGAGTTCTGTGAGAGATTGGCTGAGGCCGATTGGTCTTGCAATACTCCGAACTGGGATATCCGGAAGTTCAACAGCGAGTTCAAGAACTGGTTGGTTCGATTGGAGGAGACAAAAATGAGAGATTTTGAGAGGAAACACGCAAAGAGTCGTGAGGAGGAGTAAAATCCTTCCACTTCTCAAGGTGGTCCCTCAAAGCGTTCCCACCATATGGTAGTGCAACTTTGTAGACGCTACCTTAAGAGATGGTGATTCAAGACCCTAGCATGAATGGATTGAATGAGAAAGAGTACGAGTGGCTTAGGACCGAGATGAAAAGGTGCATAACCGTCAACGAAGGAATATTGGCGAAGGGTGACCCTAACGACGAGGAACTAGAAGATGCCTACGGGATAAAAACCGGGATAGAATATGTTTTCTGGTTGATGGATGTTGGAATATACCAACCCGGCACACAGGGAAGAAGTCCCGGTCCACTATACAATGTGGCAATAGAAACGGAGGAAGAATAAATGACGACATACAAAATAATAAGATTCAGGTTTGAAGGAAATGACAGAGTTATCAAGAGAGGACTTACTCTTGAAGAGGCTCAAGAACATTGCAGAGACCCGGAGACATCCGGGAGTACTTGTTCAGACATGAGAAAGCGTGGTCAGTGGTTTGACGGCTACGCCGAAGAGTGAACTCAAGCCCCGGTGATAGGTGATTCGCCGCCCCCCATCCCTTACCCATGGGATTCAAGGAGGGGCGCACTGAATATCATTCGGGGCTTGGTTCCAATAGGGGTTCTGCAAAGCACAACCATATGGTAAGCAAACTTTGTATGCGCACCTCATAAGACAATCACACATGTCCTTATTGCTAGTTGACGGACTAGTACGGTAGTGACGGAATACCCCTCCTCCGGGGTAACGTGCAATATTCCCTGTCGTGGGGCAATCACACCTAGAGATAGGAGTCGTTGAAAGGACACTAACGAGTCTAATATTGGCGGTTTCGGTAATTCTGCAATTATGTAGGAGGACAGGAAACTTCCGGGTATACATTAGCCCCGGCTACCACCAATCACATTCCACACGGAACTGATGGATGCTAAGACACTAGAGGTGCGCTTGGTCGAAGGTTGAGGTCTTGAGTGAACTCCCTTCCCAACACCTCCGAGATGATGTCCTCTACTCCTGACGTTCCCTTCACACTCCTTTAATTCCGAATGTCGGCCTTCTGAATCTCGACAGAGAGAGGTTGGCTGTTGATACCCATGGGAGAGGGTTAGAGACAAAGACGCGAGAGAGGTGTCCTTTCGCTTAGGCATTAGATAAGGTAAGTCGAGGTACATAGAGTAGTAGTTTGAGAGTCCTCCGGGACAGCGCGAACTCATTCAGGGGGCGGCAATCCCCGTNACGAAGTATGAGAAGACCCCTTATCAAGACACCAGACACATTCCTATAGGAACTGAAGGAAACAAGAAGCCANCCGGGGTAAGGCCCGACAAGATTGCTTACTCGCAATGCGATAACTGTGGTGTAAGTCGCGGAGAATACTAGTTGAACACTCCACGCCGTAATGCCAGTCCCTCCAACGTCGAAACATGAAATTGCTTCCACTGTTTCCAGACGTTCCTAAGAAATACAAGGTAGTTAGCCAAAGTCCTACTACCATATGGTAAGTAAACTTTGTAAACGCACCCTATAAGATATTGAGAATACCCCTAGTTGATGTATTACGATATGGAGTGTGAGTGTTGTGGCGAGTCCTTGGAGATAACCGGGGCTTACCTTGGCTTAATTCAGGATGCTTACTGTGAGGAGTGTGGTTTTGAGGGTGAGAACTGCGGTCTTGACTGTACTTGTGAAGACCTTGAGAGTTACGAGAAGCAGTATGAGAAGGAGGGAAACTGATGTTTCAGAGGAGACATTTCAACTGGCTAGTTAGCCTGATGGCAGAACTCAACCTCGATGAGGTTCAAGAAGAGTGGATGATAGTCAGACTATCAGAGACAAACCCGAACTTCAAGCGTGACAGGTTCAAATCAGCATTGCAAGCAGAAAAAGACAGATACGAGGGCATATAAAATGAATAAAGATGAATATGATAATGGTAATTGTGATATGCTTCACTCTGCATCTGATTGCAATGATGACGATGACGGCTTTATTGGCCTGATTCAACAGGGTTGAAACAAAGTTCACAACCATATGGCTTTGCTTTTCAAATTTTTTTTTCTATTTGTTTTCTGTTATGCATTTTGAATGGTGAATTTAATCAAGAATGAATAAAATCCTTGAAAAAAAGCCTTTGATACAAATAGAAACATACAAATTTTTACTTACAAGTAAAAAACTACAGAGAAAAAGAATCAAGCAGTTAAACAAGAAGAAATTAAAAACAACACAATGCTTATTCTGGAAATAGAATAAACAAAAAAAATAAAATCGCGCAAGTGCCAAAAAAATTCCGTGACAATTTCTGAAAAACAATGGTATAATGCTTTTATCCAGTATGCAAAAGGTAGAAGTTCGTTCGATTGATAGGTGTCATTGTAGTCCGAACGGTGAACGACATGGAATGGTTCGATAGTGTGCGAAAAAATGCGTTGAACGAGCGATTGTATGAGATTGCGATGAGAAACAAGGCAAAATTAGACGAAATGTTGGATGAACACTACGAATTTGTCGAATCAGAGGTCAAAAGGCTGGTTTCTATGGGTATTTCCGAGGAAAATGCGAGAAAACTCGTTGCTGACATGAGTGAGGAGACTAGAAAGGTAATTTTAGATGGAATTAACGAAAATAAGAAGAATCTAGAGCGATTTATTTCTAGTCAAGTCATTGAAGAGTAAAATCTCGATAATTCAGAACAATAAAGTGTTACCTTCCAGTGGAACTTGGTTAGATGGTAGAGGATTCTCAAAATAAGTTGGGAAATGACCCTTCTGATATGATTGCGTTGTCAAGAGATGAAAATGACTGGTTTACCGTGCTTAGAGGGGCAGGAGCGGTAACTAGCACATCAGGAGGAACGGCTCCGCTGTTCAATATCTCGTATGGCAAGTATCTCAAGATAAAGCCGAAGAAAAAGAAGAAACTAGAGGGAACCATCTTTGAAGATTTGGAAAAAGATGAGGGACAAGAGGGAGGATGTGGTTGTGGTTGCTAAGAAGTTGAAGAAGGACAGGGTTTCCCTTAATCTTGGCAAGTATAAGTTGAATTCNCGTAGNAACTACAAGGCATTCACCAAGGACTGGACTAATTGGTTGCGAACCACGAAGGGACTCAGTGGNGATGCGATTGGAAANGCCAAACTCAGTGAATCACTATTCGATATGGTCGAGGGTCAGGGAATCGCAGGTCGTCAGGCTGGTAACAGCGGTCCTGATGGCGAGCCTTGGTCAAGGGATGCGATAGCAGACATGAGAGACATCGAGAAGTTCTTCCGAACTCAGAACTACAGCGAGGAACATCTGAACAAACTCATGGCACTGGACAAGCAGATGGATGAGTGGAGGGACAGTGGCGGTGCTGGTAATGCGGCTAACATCAAGTTCACGCAACCTGCCTCATGGGACAGCGAAGATGGAAGCATTGTCGAGTATGAGGAAGTCTATGGTCACTATCTGACGGACAAGTATGTTAGATATCGGAACACATGGAAAAATGATGATTTATCTGCTGTTCCCTCCGAGTGGTATTCAGATAGTCCCGGAGAAGCAAGACCTCCGATGTGGCAAGCGATGTATGCAGAGGGAAACTTCCTCGGTAAGAACTCGATGAGCCTTCATAGGATAATCAAGGATGCAATCAAAGACCTACAGGAGTTGGATTTTGAGTTAGACCCAGCCACACCAATTCCAATCGAAGGACAAGGCAGTGCGAAACTAGCCTTGGAGATTCCTGAGATTGCCAAGATGTTCAAGATGATGGTTGACCATGAGGACTACACCACTGCCAGTGGTAACTTCGCAACAACGAGAGCGGCTAGTCAAATCAAGAACGTTCCAATCATGCTCAAGACGAACAGGGAGGTCAACATCGTAAAGAGGATAGCAGATGAAATGGGTGGTATACCCAACGACATAGAGAAGATATTCATCACGATGTCAAGGAGGCAGATGGCTAACATGGCGAAACTCGCTGGGTGGAAGCCACATCCTGATTCGACCTACATGAAGAGGAAGAAGAGGGAGGCCGAGGAAGCCAAGGAGACAGATGAGGTGAAGACAAGTGCCGATGTCGAGGAGACCGATTGGAGAACCATAATGAAGGTGAGAGCATGAAGTTGCCATGTTGTGGAATGGAAGTCTTGAGGGACAACCATGCACTGGCTATTTGCATGTACTGCTATGGGAGAGGAAGAAATGAATTGGAAGAGTAAGATAGAGAAGGCCATAGAGATTCTAGATTCGGATATGGTGGCAGACGACAAGGTTGCTAAAGCCTTGGGTTTCCTTGAGGGGACATTGAAACTAGATGTGGAGTTGGAGAAGGCAGACTGGTTTGAGACCATCAAGGGAGATTGCGGAACTCACAAGATTGACGAAGAGGAAGATGAGGAGGAGATGGATTAGATGAGTTGGAAAGACATATTGAAGGAACTATCAGATTATGAGAGAGCAGTAGCAGAGGAGTTCGCTACGGATGAAGACATGGAGAGACCGGACTACAGCAAGACTGGACCGTTCGCAACCTTACCTGAGTTCCCAAAGGTGGGGAGGGTAAAGATGCCTACCGTACCCAAGATGGGAACTAAAGATTCTACGACACAAGACGAGGATGCCAAGAGGAGAACGGAGAAGAACGAAGCAGAACTTCTCGCTCGCTTGAAGGCACGAAACCAGAAGAGCAGAGAGGAAATAGGCAAGCAAGACCCGATGATGATGGAAGAGATGCCTCCTCCACCACCGCCTACTGGTGGCCCTATGCCCCCACCCCCACCTATGGATGGTATGGGAATGATGCCACCACCACCAATGGGAATGCCACCAGAGCAACCGGAGAAGCCAGTCGTGAATCCAGAGAATGCATCGGAGTTCCCTGTTGACCCTGAGCAAGATGATGACATGGCAGACAAGACTGGTATCAGAGTGAAGAAGGAGGATTGGTTCAGTCATGTGGAGAAGAACGTATTGTCGAACTTCGCAGATAGGATGATGCCATCCAGAGTAGCCAATAGGGAGCAACAGGCATTCAACCAATCTGTCATGGATATGGACAAAAGAAGAGCATCAGAGAAATACGGGCTAACGAACCAACGCTTCCAAGAGTGGGCCAACAGCAACCCTGATTCATATCCTGATGGTTCAGCAATAGAGGGACAAGTTCTACCACAGAGTCGCATTGCAATGATGAACTGGAAGAGAAGAGGTGGACTGCGACAAGTAGATTCTGAACTGTATGCGAAGTATCCAGAACCAACAAGAAGCGCGTGATAACATGAATTGGATGACTGTGCTAAAGCAAACCGAGGATGACCCCGGTAATACTAACATGGCGGCTGAAGCACAAGCAATGGAAAACGCAAGAAGAAAGAAAGCGGCTGAACTGGAAGAGCAGAGGGTTGCTAACGCTAGGGCTAGGAACACTGCCTCTCCTGTGCAAAGTCAACTACCAGCAAGAGCAAGACAGGTTACTGATTTGGCAAGACGGGGAGCGAGTGCTGTCGGTAGCAAACTCTACAATTATGCTGATGATATGAGAAACACTGGTCTTCCAGTTTCCAGCAGAGACATACTAAGGCAGAATCAAATGTCAGGAGCGGCACAGCAAGCAAGGGCAGATGCGAAGTCCGGTAAGAACACCTACTACCAAGATGTATACGGTGTTGACCCTGCAAGTTCTAAGGAACTAGGAGGAGCGATTGCACAAGACAGAGCAGGATATCAGAAATTCTTGCAGAGTGGTGCTGAGGGATTAGACACTAGAGATGTGGGAACTCAGGGATTTGGTGGTAGATTGAAAGGAGCGTTGGGTTTCAATAGAAACTTCACAAGAAAAAACAGAGATGCTGAACAAGCAAGAGCATCCGCCGCTAATCTAGCGTTGTATAGGCAACAACAGAAAGAACGAGCCGGAAGAACTGGATTCATGCCGGGGCCACAAACAGGTGAAGGTACGACACAAGGCACACTACAGGACTTCGGGCTTGAAATTGACCCCGCTACTAAGACTAGAGAGGAAGCACCAGCAAGGACTCCGAAGGGAGAGCAGGTTAGATTCATGCGAGGAGATAACCCAGCGAACACTGGTCAATTCGGAGTAGGTAATACATTTGGTTCGTTGAAAAGAAAGAAAGACAAACCAGCAGGAGCGGGTAGTATAGACCCTGCATTGGCTAGGGAATTCAAGCCGGATGTGAACCCGACTGGTTCTGCTCCATCACCTGCCGCACTAGAGGCACAGAGGCAAAAAGCCTTGAGAGAGCAAAAGAAACAAACCAGCAGTAAGAAACAAACAGGGTTGGGTGATTTCTGATGATTACTAGAAAGAGATGCGCACTTTGCAATCACGAAGACCGTGAGCAACTAGAGCATGACTTGGAGTCCATGGCTATCACTGCCGATGAGTTGGACAATAGGATGAACTGGCCCAGCGGCACATCATCAAGACATCAGAGGAATCACATGGCTGGCTACACCAACACATCCAACCCAAGGTGCAAGGTATGCACACATCCGATTCGCATCGAGATAGAGAAGCAGGTGCATGATGGGATAATGACACCAACAACAGCGGCAGAGGTAGTCGGTTGTTCCGAAGACCAAATCATGCGACACATGAAGCACCACCTACAGCCGCTAGTGCAACAGTCAGCGGCACAACTAATCGCACAGAAGGATGTCGATGAGATTGGAGTTCTCAGTAGCAACATCACTAGGCTTGAGTCGAAGGTTGACGAGTTGTTCGCAGAGGATGGCCTCGACCCCAAGTACATCGACTCGCTGACCAAGTTGGCGAAGGAGATTCGTGAGAGCCTCAAGTACCTCATGGAGTTCAAGGGCAAGTTGGTTCACAAGAGGCAAGACACGATAATAGTTCATCAGATGCAAGTCATCAAGGAGGTTCTCGCACAGAACCATCCCGAAGTGTGGTTGGATGTGAGGAAGCAGATGGAGGAGAAGTTACAATGACTGGCGATACAACTAGCAGGTGGGGTGTAAAATTACCCGAAGGAGCCTATCTTTACCAATTCATAGAGAAGAAAAACATGGAATCAATTTCCCAAATGGGTCTCAGTCCCGGTGATGTGATTCCCGATGAATTGTGGGAAGAATTTGTAGAAGACAGTCAAGGTGCTTTTGCAGATGCGGCTTCTGAGATAGCATGGGAGTTGTGGCTTGATTTTTCAGATGANAAAGGTAGAGATAGAAATTTTGAAGAAACTTGGAAGTCAATTTTGAAGGAGAAGATAGAATGAATTGGAAAGAAATAATGAAAGCAGATAAAATATGCAAGGAGGTCAGAGAAAGCACCCCTAATAGATACAAGATGGGTTACCTTCTTTGTGCTAACGACTGTATAAGAGCGGTTGAGAAGGGACAGGAGTTTTGTGCGTATTGTGGTGACGATTTCGCTTATCGCATCCCACCACCAAGGGGCTTCAAGTTCGATGACACACCACCAAAGGATGGTGGGAAGGAAGCACCATCGTTATCATTCAGGGAGCCTTGGATTAGCGATAAACAGCGCAACACTGCGAAGAACAACTACTATGCTGATTCCTATATTGATGCCCATGGGCCGTATGATGATTAACGGTGATACAATGAGTTGGGAGGGTGAACTGCGAAAGAAAATGAGCAAGACTGCTCAAGTAGCAAGATTCATCAAGAGGAACTTACCTAAGTGGAAAGTCGTAGAAATCCTACCGGATAGGGTGCATGGAGGCATAGTAAGATATACCGAAGCGAATCCTTCTGAACGGCATGACCCTAGAAACGAGCCACATCAGATTAGTTTACCAAGTAGTCCAGCAGTGAAATGGAAGGCTTGGTTGAGAGGACAATTGGCAGATGCATTAGAACAGAATGCAAAGAGTGTTGGTGTTGATGGACAAATGAGAGGTCGATTCAGAAATCAAGGAGGTTATAAATTGGCAAGCGAAAATAAAGAAGAAAGAAATTGGTTTAATCTGTTAAAGGCTCCACGGCCTTTTCGTGATGACCCGAAGGCAAAAAGAACGAAAGGAAATATCCCATACATGACATATGACGAACTATCAGATGTGGAAAGAGAACAGGCTGACAGAGGATTGGAAGCACAGGCTGACAAGGATGCACGTGCAAGGATGAAAGACCCATCGTTACAAAGCCGCATAGAAATGGAGATGCGAAGAAAGGGAAAACGTGCAGGGAAGAAAGAGGCTAGAACAAGACTCACGGAAGAAGCGAGAGCAGACCTAGAAGGGAAGAGAGACAAAAGAGCGTTCATGGGAAGAGGGCGTGAACCCGGATTGTATGGTCGTTCAGCAGGATATGACATAGACACAGACGAGGGAGTTGCAACCTATGAGTCAGGATATACAGGGGCAGAAAGATATCCTAGATTCAAACCTGTTAAACTGACTAGGCAATTAAAGAGAGTTCTAGCAGAGAAGAAGAAGAAAGAGGACATCGAACCAGAGTTTAGACGAATCATTGATGATTATATGAGAAACGGTGGTAAGTTTGAGAGGGAACACATAACTCTACTGAACAAGGCTGGTCTTGGTGGTTCTGTTATGATGGACATAGTGAGAGACAATTTGGCAAAAAGGTGAGACAATGGCATGGGAGTCTCTGCTGAAAGTCAGGCCATTCTTATCTGATGAGCAAGTTAAGATTGCAAACGCGCTGACCATAGCAGGGGCTACAAACGAACCAGTGGATTTGTCAGAGTATGATACGAGAACCGGAAAAATAAGTATTAGTAAGTTGACTCAGAAAATAGAGAGAGTTGAAGATGAGGAGTTTGAGGAGAGGTTCAAGCAAGTCAATTGGAAATTGGAAGACAAGGAAGACTATCTGAGGATGCTCAAAGAATACAGGCAAAAGCAACCTACTCCTAAACAAATGGATAAGCCTTACTTGAGAGACAAGATTGAGGATTTTCTTGAGGGAAACCACGATGGTCTTTTGGAGTTGGTACAGAGAAGCAAAATGAAGGGATTGTTTTCTGCCATTCAAAATTGGAATAAAGCCAACAATGATGAGTTGAAAGATTATGTCAAGGACAAGCCCGAACTCGCTGAGAAGATGAGGAAGGTGTTCAGGCAACTGGACTCATCCGAGGAGATGAGGAGGCAGGTATCCCCCTCCTCAATTGGGGATGACACGGTGTTGGAATATGTCAAGATGATAAGTAACAAATTGGTACTACCACCCACGGCAAACGAGATGAGACTAGGAAAGGAATCCTACTTGCCGATAAGAGAGGGACTCAGACCTACTGTTGCACGTAGGTTGTTCGGGCTAGATTCGACCCAAGGGGGAAACATCCCACCTTCAACATTATACATCTTGGAGAATGAATCAGTTAACTTTGAGGAGTTCATGGTAGTTGCAGATACAAGAACTGGCACAGTCAAGGAGACTCTATACAACAAACTCAGGAGAAGCGAGTTTGACAACACAGTACAAGAGCAATGGGATAGGAGCAAGAGCGTTGTATCGTTTGAGAATTCAGTCGCCGCAGACAGGGAGATGAGCAAGGAGTTCAAATCCATGTTGGCTAACTTGGGCGAAGAGATGAAAGTGGAGAGCGTAGATGTGAAGTTCTCCATCCCGAAAGATGCTTATGACAAGATGATGAGTGGAGAATGGGATGAGTCCTTGGAGGTATATGGCATAAACTCCGATGACGCATTGGAGGACATGTTGGATGAGCATGAGGAGGACTTGAAGAAATTACAGGAGAAGGTCAAGGGGTTCGTGAGGCCAGTTGACATGGAGACAAAGAAGAGGTTGGAGGAATCCGAAGTACTACAAGACGAGGGAATAGAACTGTGGAACAGTGATGGTTCATTGAAGCAGATAACATCTGAGGAGACAAGTGAGAAGGCGTTCCCTAAGTACCTGCAAACTCTCGCTGAGATAGAAGATGCAGAAAGGGCGGATTTTCTCGCCGCAGAGGGCAACAAGAACCAAGTGATGTTGGGAGATTTTGTCCTATACTTAATAAGAGCAGAATTCTCATACCAAGGAAAAATCAGCGATATACAAGAAGCAGTTATCGCATATGCTAGAGAGCAGAGTGACGAGAACAAGAAGAAACTAGATGACGAACTCTCCACTTCCAAGTACAAAGAGATTAGAAACGACATGCTACTAGCGATAAAGGAGAAGATGGCAACCCTGCTTAGTGAGTACAACACTAACATGTTGCATGAAAGAAAGACTATAGAACCGTTGGATTGGCTGAGGGAGAACATATGACATTGGAGATGCTTGCCGATAATCGGATTGAATTTGTTCGCAAGTTCATCACAGAGGACAAGGGACAGTTTCCAATCAGCATTCAGAATCATGTGGATGACAAACAGAAGGAATCGTTTTCCCTACAGGAAGCAGAGGACTTAGTGAGGCCATTCAGAGCAAGCATCACCAATGAGGAAGTGATGCAAGTAGTGAAGGAAGACGGTGTTTTTCCAGCCAAGTTGGATATGTCGGCAGAGGAGGCCACACAGAAACTCAAGGAGAGATATCCTAACATTGGCAGATTGAGGAACCTCAAGTCATACATCACATTTATCCTGACGAATCTCAGTGATGACGTAATCGAGGAGATACCAGAACTGATAACAGAACTAGATGAGGTTCTCAAGAACTTCACCGCAGAGGGACAGAGATTAACATCCAAGATGTTCCTCACAGGCGAAGTCCCATCTTTCAGAAATCTACAGATTGTAGGGGATACGAGTCAAGCAAAACTCAAGACATACAAGAGGGCATTGGAGACTGAGAGAAACAGCAAACTCAGGAACGGAGTCAAGCCAATCATCGACTATCTCACCGGACTCATCCAGAGGGACATGCCCTATTACGAAGCAGACAAGTTAGGTGCTGACATGCTGATTGGCAAACTAGACCTAAAGTTCCTGACTAGGAGAGAAGGAATCTACGACTACTGGCAGGGAATACATGAGAAGAAGTTCGATGAACTGGTAAAGGCAGTAGGTGACTTCGCTGATGGCTTGGAGGATTTCGATACGGAAGATGACAGACTAAAGGAAATCGTCACTAAAGTTGGTAAGTATGCGGTTGAGTTCAAAGAGTATCCTCACAGTATGCAATACACCTTCGTAATGAAACCACTAAAGATGCAAGACCACATGGACAAGAGGGACAAGTACCTNATCTTCTTTGAGAGATTCATGTCCTTGACTCAGGGTCTTGGTAGTGGACAGTACACTGATAGGAAGATTCGTGATGAACTGAGAGAGGAGTTGGGAGAACTTGGCCCTGCCATAGTAGGTGAGGAAGGCAAGATTGTTCCATCGGATGACGATGACTACGGCATCGAGGAAGTCGTAGAGGACTTGGATGATGCCAATCCATACGAGTCATCTGCAACTGACACCAGACCAACCGATGAGGCGAGAGAATCTGCACAAGAGAGGACATTGCTTGGTAGGAAACTCAGGAGAATAATGCAAGATGTGGATGTTGACCCATTATTCTACTACGTCTACGCACCTCAACAGCAGAAGGAGAACAAGTACAGTGCTTGGCTAGATGGCCCCTTGTTCTTGAAAGAATTGAGAAAACTCAGTCGTAACTTTGCCATAGCAGGAGCCAAGTACACAACAGACATCAGTTCCGAATTGTCATCATACATAGACAAACTCATGCAACAGGCATCATCAACTCGTTCCGAGTACCATCTGCCAGTGTCTCCCAAGTTAATCGCAATGATTGACGACAGGGAACTATACTCGGAGTTGGATGATGATGCTCGTAAACTACTACAGGATTACAATAGTACCATGGATAACATCACTGGCTTCCTCAAGGCAGTTGGTGAGATAATAGACAGTAGCGAGAATGAGATGGAGAGNCTCTCAAGCCCATTCACGGCACAGGAGAGAAGCATGGATGCCACGATGGGTACGACTGGTTTCGGAACGAGCCGGAAGAAGACCTTCACATCCGAGTTGGGGGACTTGAAGGATGACTTCGACAAGATGCTGGATGCCATCTTTGAGTANTACGTCAAGCCAATCAACAGCAGGTACAAGCCATTCGATGATGCGATAGCATTCGGTGACAGTGGNGAGTTGGGTTCAGCCATTGACTTGTTCAAGACCCTCACTCAAGACAATAAAGGAGGCAAATGCGTTCTTCATGCTACTATGGGCGGAGAGCATAGGGCAGGGTGGATTGATTATACCATCACAACTAGACAAGATGACTACCGCATTGAAGGAACTCAGCAACCCATCCAAGTTCAAGGACATGAACAAGTTGGACAATGCCCTCGTTGATTTGAGAAAAGCGGCAATGGAGATAATGGCTGTTGGAGGCAAGTCATTCAGAGATGCGATTGACGTAGAGATTGGGTACTGGTATCACAACTTCCTACAGAGGAACAACAAGTCAGACCGGACATTCGGTGGAAAGTCAGTAGCAGAACTGGCAGAGGATTGGAGCAAGGAGGAGATATACCCAATCGAAGCAATAGAGTCCTATTTGGAGAGAAGTGGTTCTGTCTACGAGAAGGCAGGAATGGAGAAGGAAGTGGCAGAGTTCCGCTCTGCATTGGATGATATGGAAATTGTCAAGTCCGATGAGATACCAGTCCTAGAGGTACATGACACAATCAGGAAGATGATGGACAAGCCCATCTACTACAACACATCCAAACTCGATAACTTCAATCACATCTCAACAGCGATGGACATCATGGAGAAGGAGTACAACGTAGAGGTATCCGCTGGTGAGATTGAGAACATAGTGACGGACATGGACTCGATGGAGAACCTAAGCAAGAGATATGGCGTTCCCAAGGAGAGCGTCTACTTCCTCAAGGCAACATTCAGGTGATTAAATGGCAGAGTTTCAAATGGCAGGTCCGATGTCTGAAAAAGAAGTCGAGGCACGTTTTGCAGAACATGGCATAGATTACGAAACGAGAGCAGAGAGATACAAGAAACTCAACGGCACTCCCTTTGCTACGATAAACCCGAACTATTGGATAGCGTATTATCCAACAGTGGAGGAAGGTAAGCCATTGGCAGTTCAAGGCATCGGAGCATACAAGGACATCTATCTTCTAACTGGNTTGAAAAGCCACGCGGCGGAATCTGGTTTTAGTAAAGAAGAGACAAGGGGTGCTGGTAGTTGGATATCAAACAAAGTCATTGATATGCACAGTAACAAGCCAATCGTAGGAGCGGCAAAACCAGCCGGAGTTGGTGTGTTTGATAAACAAGGATTCCAGCCGATACAATTCGACTCAAATAACAACGTCATTAACCAAGATGACATTCCTGATGACATAAGGGAGGTCTTCACGATGTTGGAGAACGAAGGAAGTGAGACAACCGCAATCAGGAAACTGTACTACAAACCTAGTGTGCAGTGGTTCGCTCTGGTAAAGGCACAATGCAAGGGACCAACGAAGAAGACCAGTTCAACTGCCAAGGGCAAGAAGTGGATGAAGTGCGTCAGCAAACCCGGTGGTGGATACAAGCGAGTTCATTGGGGACAGAAGGGAGTAACGGTATCAGGCAAGAGGTCAGGCAAGAGGAGAAAGTCATTCAGGGCTAGGCACAAGTGTTCCACTTGCAAGGGTGGTGACAACTCCCCTAGATGCATGGCTTGCAGGGATTGGTGATAGCATGGAACTCTGGTTTGAAGACTTGAAGAAGAAGAAAGACGCTTGCTATCGCAAGGTCAGAAGCCGATACACCAAATGGCCTTCTGCATATGCGTCAGGTGCTTTGGTGCAGTGCCGTAAAGTCGGTGCGGCTAATTGGGGCAACTCAAAAAAAAAAGCATTGACCAAAGCCGAGTCAAAGTGGGTCGATAGGCTACCTGATGACAAACAGAAACTTTTGGAAAAGACTCCGAGTTTCGATGTTACATTCCCTGAGTACTCACACCCATCCAACGAGGAGGAACTACCCAAGGTCATCGAGATGATGAAGGCTAAGAAAATCGATGAGAGTGAGATAGAAGACCTAGACATGAACAACCATGAGATGATGTTGAACATAGTCGGGGAGAAGATGGNNGANAGGGAGAAACTAATCGAGGANATCGANATCCACATTATCAAACTCAAGATGAAGTACGGAAGACCTAGACCATATGAGATATCAGATGAGATAGAGTCAACGACAAAGACCGATGACACACCATCCTTCCCAAGCGGCCATGCGACTGAATCACATGCTCTTGCAAAGATACTAGGAAAGGAGTACCCTGACAAGCAGAAGGAACTCAATGAGATGGCTGAGAAGATATCGCTGTCTAGAGTNCAAATGGGCAGTCACTATCCNAGTGACATCGAAACAGGAAAGAAGGTAGGTCTACTAATCGCTGATGCTTACCTCGATTCCGATAAGGTCAGTAAGAGTTGGCAGGAGATAATAGCCAAGGATTGGGTAAGTTGCGCATCTTGCACTGATGACAANCCCGGAACAGAACCCTGTGGTAGGAAGGATGCATCCAAGGGACAGAAGAGAAGATGTAGACCGACTTGCTCTGCTTGCAAGGACTACAAGAGAAGAGGTGGCAAGCCGAAGAAGAGGAAGGCTGGCACGTTCAGCAGAGAGAAAGATGAGGGACTTCATGGTTGGTTCAAGAGGAGGGGTTAGAATACCAATCCGTAGAGTCAAGGGTGGCTACAAGTGGGGTAGCAAAGGAAAAGTCTACAGAAATCGCAAGGATGCCGAGAGACAAGCCGCCGCCGCTTACGCATCTGGATACAAGAAATCTATGAGTTGGTTCAATGTTCTAAAACTAGGTGGAGAAGACTTAGGCGGAGATAAGTATCAAAACGTCGGGAACGAAAATAGACTCTATGACTATGATGATAGTGAACCATCAGGTAGAATAACAGACTATTTTTACAATCTAAAGAACACCGCTACAACTAGGCCGCATTTTGAGTACCAAGCGAAGAACCCCAAGTTGGCTGGCATGAAGGTGAATGGAAACCTAGCAGAGATAGTGGACAGAATAGGAGCATTGGGTAGTGGTATTTACTATTCATTCGCAGATGCCGACGATGATACCTACTCTGTAACATATAGAAAGAAGAGAATAAAAGACACATATGAGAAAACTAAAACGGGATTGACACCAGAGAGACTCGATAACGAATCTAGTGTTATTGCCTTTGATAGTGTCTATCCCACTAGTAACATAGTCGAACATCCGATGAATCCAACATTCAAACCACTTTGGGATAATGATAGGGAGAGAATAAAGGCATTCCGTATGACACCAGAGAGGAGACAGGAACTCATACAGGAAATGAAGAAATTGGGTGAAGAGATACAGAAACTCCTACAGGAACGAGACAGACAATATGGCGGTCTTAGAAAAGTGAAAAAGCCAAGGGACAAGAATAGAATATCAATGGCTATCCGAAAAATAGACAGAAGAATAACAAAAAAGGAAAAGAGAATAAAACACATAAAATCGTTATTAGGTCGTGGTAGGGGGAGAATATAGTGGAACTAGACGACATGGACTTCGTATCCGCTATGGATATGGAGTTGTCGAAGACATCCTTCCCTTACTTCTTCCAGAACGTACTCGGCATGATGTTCCCGCCATACATGGAAGAGTGGTTGGAATCCATGCAGAACACGGATAGGACTGTCATCATCTGTAGTCGTGACCACGGCAAATCCGTCTTCATGCATTGCTGGGTGGTATGGAATCTGGTATTCCAAGAGCCGCCATATCAAATGCTATACATCTCATCTAACCAGAAGCAGACCCTAGTTCATATGAGGGAGATTGACAGGTACTTCAATCACCCAGCACTCAAGAAGTACAGGCCATCAAGGAATTGGGCTATTGGTAACATACAACTCACTAATGGAAATGCGATACTTGAGAGGTCAGTAGGCTCTCAAATTCGTGGTCTTCACCCGCAGGAGATTATCATTGACGACCCCTTGAAGGAGTTCAGCCTAGCCGCCATACAGCGAGTGACGGACTGGTTCTTCGGTGACATGATACCGACGCTTCATCACACATCCAACCTTCGTATGATTGGCACTCCATTCACATACACTGATATCTTTGCACAATTGGAGGATAACCAAGCGTATACAGTTCACCAAGTACCCATGTCTCAACTCGTTGAATGAACCACTTTGGCCTGAGCGTTGGGACTACGATGCGCTCATGCAGAGAAAGGCTGAGATAGGTTCTCTCAAGTTCACAAGGGAATACCTGTGNGTACCGATATCAACAGGCACTTCTCTGTTCAATCCTGAGTTCATCGAGAACTGCAAGAACAAGGAGTATGTTCTGAAACTAGGCAATAGGAAAGATAAGGGATTCAAGTATTACGTCGGAGTTGACCCTGCTATTTCGACTGATGGTGACTACAACGTAATCACTGTGCTTGAGGTGGATGACGAGGCTAACAAGACAATCGTGCATGTTGACCGAGCCAAGAATGTTGAATTCAGGGAAAACATCGAGAAGATTAGACTGATAGGAAAGATATTCCAACCAGAGGTGGTTCTGTATGAGACCAACACCTTCGCCAAGGCATTCACTCAGGAGTTGAGAAGCATCTCCGACTTGAACATCAAGGACTTCGACACTACGAGAAAGAAGAAGCAGGAGATAATTCTGAACCTGCAAATGAACATAGAGAATGGAAAATTCAACTTTCCCTATGGCGACAATTCCAGCAGAAGGTTGACTAACCTCTTGATTGAGGAACTCTCTATGTTTAGCATCACGGACTCCGGTAGGTTTGAGGGAGTTGGTGCGCATGACGACTTGGTTATGAGTCTCGCTCTAGCCAATGCCGCCACCCAATCTCCGGGGGAGAACTTTATTCTACTAGACGACATGGACTTGTTCGATACAACTCCAACTAGACCTGCTGGTAGTGCAATACCACCGGGTATTTTGGGACTGAATCTGTAGGTGAATGCAATGGGAGAGAAGGGAGACAAACTCAGGGAGATGGCCTCTCTTGCCGATGAGGAAGAAACATTAGTCGAAGAACAGAAGAGACTCTCTGACGAACTCAAGAGGTCTTGGTTGTCGGAGCAGAACACCACCAACCACTTTGACATCGAGAAGAAGTTCGCAGTAGAACACAACATCTCACTATCGGATGCCAAGAAGCAACTCAATGACGANTTCAAGAAGTACGAGGTAGAGGGCAAGGACATCCCATCTCTCATCAAGGAACTCAAGGACTACCGGAGAACCCTGAAAGGAGAGCAGAAGATAGCAATCACGAAATCGATTGACAACCTAATCAAGGGATACGCATCACACTTGGACAACACGATAGACAGGATATACTGGATTTCCAAGTACAAGCCCGTCGTTAAGGAAATGGTTTGCTCCGAGGAGCAACTAATCAAACTCTCATACATACATGACGAGAACACTAGGAGAGATGCAATTGACTCCCTCTGCAAGTATTGGGAGGCTAGGCTCGATAGAGCGGAGATGCCATACAACTCAGACTACTCCTCCTTGACCAAGGAGATGACCAATAGCAAGAAGGAGTTCAAGAAGATAATCAAGGAACACATGCCTAGCATCAGCCCGAAGGATGTAATCAAGCAGGAGATACTCCATGCTGTTTGTGAGGAGCCGGGAATATCGGCTAGACAGATACATGAGAGGCTTCCGAAGAACCTGTTCAAGAAGACATCACCCAGCATAATCTCAAAGATGGCTAGGACTCAGAACATCACCACAGTGGATGGTGCTTTCTACAAGTTCAGTGATGACATAAAGAAGGACATCTATGCATACACTGCCGCTTTCATAGACTCTGATGGATACATTACAATGGATAAAAACTTTAATCCAAGAGTCGGCCTAGTCGCAACAGGGGACAGAGGCAAGGCGTTTATGATGGAGATGCATAAATCCCTTGGGTGTGGAAGATTGCATCTAGACCAGAAATCACCACAGGACACCAAGCCTGTCAACAGACTGAACTTCTACTCAGCGGCGGATGTGAATGAGATTCTTACAAAGTGCAGACCCTTCTTGAAAATGAAAGGGGCAAACGCAGACATACTATTGGAACTGCTTAGAATGAAGAAGTCTCACAAGAAGGCCGAGTGGTACAAGTCCCGAAGGCAGGAGTTGTTCCAACTGATGAAGTATGAGAACCACAAGGACAATGCCAACTATGACTTCATCAAATATGGCATAGATATAGACACAGTATCCAAGTTCCATGAGAACTCCAAGATGACGGAGATGGATGTCATCGAGGGAGTCATAAAGACGGAGGCATAGTATGGCAGATGAAAAAAGAAGATTCAGAATAGGAAACCTGTTTCGCAGGACAACACCAAAGCCAGCAGACAGGACAATATACAATCCGGGGATTCAGGAGAAGGACACATCGTATCTACTCACATCTCCTGTGATATACCACATAGCACAGCAGTCGGTGATAGTCAGGACTTGCACTACTCAACTCAAGCAGGAGATATTCAGGAGAGGATACCTATGGGAGGAGAAGTTCGTCAAGANATGCACTGANTGTGGGAAGGAACATCANTCGCCTGTTGANCAATGTGCAGAGTGTGGCTCGATGAANNTAGAGAAGCCGAACCCTGACCAGTTGAAGTANGCTCAGAAATTCCTAGATGGGTATGTCAACAAATCGGAGCAGATGTTCATAGACGTATTGAAGGAACTAGAGGATGACCTGAACATCATGGATGATGCCTATCTCGTCTTAGTGAAGGAATACTTCATGGATAACAACAACGAGATTCGTATGCATCGGATAAAGGAGGTCTATCGTGGTGACCCTGTTACTATGCACATCTACTCTAACGATACTGGTGAGAGAGGGAAGGGAGGATACATCTGTGTCAAGCACAGAGACAGAATAGAGACAAGCCCAACTGGTCTTTGCGAGGAGTGCAATTCAGAACTGCATCCTGTTCACTATGTAAACAGAGTGAAGGGAGAAGAGCAGTATTTCACAAAGGGAGAGGTTTTGCATTTCAGCAAATACTCACCCGGTAGGATGTATGGACTGTCACCAATCATAACACTATGGAATCACGTTACGACCCTGATAGCGATGGAGAACTACGTCAACTCATCATACACCAAGGCTAGAATGCCCAAGGGTCTACTAGCAGTACAGACTAGAAACATAGATTCGATGAGGTCNTTTTGGCGAAGCGTCAAGGAGAAGATGGAGAAAGACCCACACTTCATTCCTGTNATGGGAATCGAAGCGGAAGGCGGCAAGGGTTCCGTCGAGTGGGTGAAGTTCATGGATAGCCTGAAAGAGATGGATTACATGTCTGTCAAGGATGACTTGAGAGACAGGATATCAGGGTTCTACGGAGTTAGCAAGGTATTCATGGCAGACAACTCTGCTAGTGGTGGATTAAACAACGAGGGTATGCAGATACTCGTAACCAATAGAGCAGTCGAGATGGCACAGACGATTTGGAACGATTACGTGTTCCCATTTATGACAGCAGAGTTCGGTATCACCGATTGGGAGTTGAAACTGCCACCATCAGAGGAAGAGGATGAGATTGCCAAATTGCGAAAGAGGGAGATTGAGGTCAACGTCGCGGCGGCTATCAAGAACCTCGGATTTGAAGTCAACATGGATGACGAAGGAAGATTTACTTACGTCAAGCCACCACAACCAGAAGACCAACAACAAGAAGATGAAATCGAATTGGACCCGTATGCTGGAACAAACATCGACCAGTCACAACTAGGTCAGATGATGGAAGCCGGAACTAGGCCAACTGCCGAGGAAGCAGGTCAACCCGCTACTGTGAAAGGCAGGAACAAACCGAGCATGAGCGTTGGTCCCGATAAGAGATTCAGCGGTTTGCCAAGAGAAGCAGGGAATGAAAATGTCGATAGGCGTAGTGAGAGGCGGGTTGGTTGAGCAGACTGCTTGAGATAGCAAGGAAATGGAAAGAAGAGATTGACAAATTGAATGCGGAGACAGACGAGAGAATTAGATTATTTGTGGAGGAAGGAATATGGAATGGCAAGAAATATTGAAGAAAAATGCAAAGCCCGATTTTATTGACATCGATGGAGATGGAGATAAGGAAGAGCCAATGAAGGATGCAGTGAAAGACAAGAAAGGTGACAAAGATGAGTGAAAAGAAAGGCGTAAGACAATTGGAAAGAGAACTGAAAGCGGCAAGGAACGAGGAAAGAAGGGAGCATGAGAANAGAATCACAAAGAATCGTGACTTCTCAATAGGAGGCATTGACCCGAATACTAAGTCAAAGCCACTCCCCAATTCCACTGATATTCCTGATGCTATTCTCCTGCCTAAGAAGAAGAAGTTGAAGAAAGAAAACATTCCGTGGTGATTGGATGTCATTCATGGATATCCTCAGAAAGCAGGGTGAGGAAGTCCATTCTGACATATACGACTTGAGGGGAAACCTAACCCCTAGAGAGTTGAGAGATGCGGCAGAGACATGGGACAGGTATGGGGAGGACTTCGGCCCAAATCTGCTGACTCAACCAGCACCGTTGGAAGACAGAAGAGCAANNGNANNNGGNGANTTNANNAACAATCCNGGCTTCATGGCTAATGCNACTCAAGCATTGAGGATGATTGAAGCATTGCCATCAGCATCCACATCAGAGGAGATGATGTCACCTGAGTANCAAGCAAGAGGAGAGATAGAGGAANTCCTAGAGGAACTNCAAAGGAACTACACTACAGAGATGGANAGGAGAGCAGAGCAGAGACAGTCCTTCGCTAGTAGGGAATTGAATGCNGACAGNCTAGAGGAAATCCTACGAATGGTGTCAAAGTTCAACAGCCCAGCAGAGATGGAAGAGAAGTTCCCGAACAAGAAGAAGTTCACAAAGGAATGGTCTACGCAATTTGCAAGGTTCAAGGACAAGATAAACGAGTTCCTGTATCTAGGTGAGAGAATAGCACAACCTGTACGTGAGGTCTACCTAGAGAAACCAATCAGACTCGCTAGGTTCGATGACGAAACAAAGGAGTGGATGCAGGAAGAAGAACTAGGATACAAGATGTACAATGGCAAGACATCCAAGGAAGTGTGGGAGGACTTGTTAAACTTCTTGGGCATGGAAGCCATGACACCATACGACAAGAAGGAATCAAGAAGCCGACTAGAAAGATACGTCAGATTCGATGAGAACAACCTAGACGAACTATTCAATCTAATCAGAGAGGATAACCTGCTGGAAGCATTCCCCGCTCTGTTTGAAGAATCGTCATTCGATGACTTGGAGAGCGCACTATACATACTCATAGAAGACGTAATGGAAATGCATGACGACTACTTGGATGCAGAGGAAGAAGATGAAGCCACAGAAGAAAACATCGAGAAGTATCTAACAGCAATAGAGTTCCTGATGCATGTGTTTGAGATAACNAGAAGGGAAGATGGAACATTAGCCATTGAGTACATNAATGNAGGTATAGTAAATGAACTCAAAGAGATAGAGGAACCAAGGCCATTCCAGTTTCACAGAGAATTCAGAAACATAATAGAGGCCCATGATTTGTACGATGAAGAGGAGGAAGACGAGTGAGTTGGCAAACCATCCTGAAAGCANATGGTCTAGTGGANAAACTNGACCCAAAGGAGAAGAAGAAGATAAAGAAACTCCTACAGTCTGCTCAACCGTCTGAGTTCATGGGTCAGGAGATAACGCAGTTGTCCGATTTGCTGTCTGCGATGAAGGGTCTTGACTTGGTGAAGAACGACAAGAACATGCAGAAGAAGTTTGAGAAGTTCGATGAGAACAACTTAGACCTAGTTGCCACTGCGTCTGAGTTACGGAAGGACTACGAGACACTTTACAATCAGTTGAGAGCAGAGATTTATCCAAAAAAGAAGGGGAAGTTAAAATGAGTTGGGAAGATATAGTGAAATACGGAGAAGGGTATATTCCTCAAAGCGCAAGTGATGAAGAAACTAGATTACAAATGGAGTTTCAAGATGATGATAGAAGAGAAAGCGCGATGATTAATCTTAGANATGAACTTGCACTTGCTATGAAACCCCTACGAATTTTATCTACAGCAAGTCAAGATGAATCATTAGATGAATTATATGATACCCTTAGTGATATGAAAACACAAAAGATAGACGAGTTGGCTGATAAATTAGGTGTTGTTTCTCTTTTGTTAAATAAAGTCAAAGGCAAAACAATTCTAGGCGGTAAAATAGGCAATAGACCAAGGTGATTGAAATGAGTTGGCAAGATATAGTGAAGAAGATTCCAATTCCTAAAGAAACCGAAGGTAATTACAGAGGAAAAGAACCTGCTACTGCCGAAGGCAGATACGGACCTCAAGACAATTCACCAGAGGCAATCGCAAGGGAAATGGAAGAAAGAAGAAAAGAAGATGAGGAACAAGGGATTCCTATGATGAATCAATATCCAGAAAAGGAGAGTAAAGAACTAAGCAAACTATTGGATGACTTGGAAAACAATTACTATGACCTTTCCCAACTAAGTGCTGATGGTGAAATTGGGACTGATGTTGTAGAAGCATTAGAGAAAACAATAAAGATTCTTAGACCGGGATTTTAGGTGATTGAAATGAGTTGGCAATCTATTCTAAAGGAAGTACAAGGCCCACGAAAAGAAATGCAAATGGATAGGGATGAACCATATTCTCCTAATCCACAAAAATTACCAGTAGAGTATTATATGGAGAAAGCAGGAAAGATGCAGGTTAAACTTTCGGCTATCACTGACAATTTTGAGAGTTTGAAAAACGCTCAAGAAGGACAGACTGAGAAAAACCCGAAATTCTACATGGAACGAATAGATAAAGACTTGAAAGAAATTTTCGACACAGTAAAAGAACTTGAAGACTTCGTTGAAAGAAACCCTAGAGGAACATCAACAACTTTTGATGGATATAGACCAGAGTGATTGAAATGAACATGAAAGGAATACTAAAAAGAAATCTTAAGGAAAAACTAAATGAGTTCAGGAAGGAGGAAGANGCATGAGTGATGAGAAGAACGAGATGCTACTGCTCCTGAAAGAACTNGTTGGCAAGGTGAAATCCTTGGAAGAGGTCGTTTATCAGAAAGATAATCTACTGATGAAGAGCGGGCTTGTGGTAGTCGATAGCCCACGGCCATCGATGAACAACGAGCAATCAGGAATGTCAGGAGACACAATAGCGAAGATGGACTGGTCAGAAATCAACCAAATCATAGAGACAATAGAGGGATAGAATGGGAGAAGAGGAAATCATACAGGAAGCCATTGCGAAGGCGAAGGAGATTATACAGGAAGCAGGACATCTAGGAATCCTTGAGAACAAGGATNACCTGATGGGAGAGGAAGTCAAGGTCAAGAAGCCAAAGAAGAATCCATCAGAAGAGCCAATCCCGAAGACAAGCAACATCGAAGGGAAGGAAAACAAAACAAATGATGGCACTATGAAAAAGTCGTCTTGGTTCAACACTGGTGAAGCGAGACAGGTGTGAGGATGAATGCCTCGTTCTGGTCTAGCATTTGAGAAGGAAGAAGACGGACTCACNAAGAGAGTNCTTGATTTCTTTGAGCGTACTAGATTCGCATACNTNTCAGCNANNGAAGACCCATCCGAGTATGGGAAGAAGTGGAAGNNNATCGTCAAGAAGATTCGTGAGGACTTCGACCAGATGAGCAACTTCGCTAGGGAGTTGAAGGAGTACGTCACAGAGAAGATTCTGTTTGATGATGATGTCTATGACCCGAAGTCCGGAACAGCCGAGTCTCTGTTCAAGGAAATAAAGGAGATGAGATTCAAGTCGGAGAAGATAAGCGACCCCTTCTCCAAGTTGCTAGGTGATGATGTCATTGACACATTCATGGAGAAACCAGATGTCTTCATATCATTCATCCACTATGCGATGCGCTCCCATCCNAACAAGATGCCTGACAAGATATACGAGTCACAGAAACTCAAGCCCGACCAGATAACGCAAGGAACGATGGGTCTCGACTTGAAGGTGGAAGACATCCCACTTTACATCATAGAGCATTATGGTGCAGAGGGGAAGGACACTCGTAGGGTCAAGAGCAAGTTCAAGTCAGCATTCTCTAGATTGAAGGAGATGTACAACGAGACCTATCCGGAAGACAAGTGGGATTCTCTTGTCGATTTGGATGTNGTNAANGCAGAGAAGAGCGAGGAGGAGAAGCAGGAAGTTGACTTCATCATACCCAACAAGCCNATGTATCGAATCTTTGAGACTGATGACTTGAAGCAACTCAAGGGNTTCAGNGGTGAGTGGNTGGTTCAAGAGAAGTANGATGGNATGCGAATACAGATTCACAAGGATGGGGACAGCATCAAGATATACTCATTCAACAAGAAGGACATCACGGACAAATGCCCATTGCAAGTCAAGGAGATGGAAAAGAAGAACTTCGGTGACTGCATACTAGATGCTGAACTCACTCTCTTCCTAGATGATGAGCCGTTGCATCGTGCTGACACAGTAGCGCATGTGTTCAAGAAGGAAACGAAGGGAAGGCTATCTGCTCACGTTTTNGACATTATGAANCANGAAGGNAAGATGATTGCAGATGAGCCATTGAGGGAGAGGGTCAANATCCTCTTCTATCAGTACAGTTCCCATTCAACTGAGAANCTAGCATTCCCATCCAAGAAGGACACTAGGATAGCAGATTCAATCAAGGAGGTCGAGGATTACTCCAAGGTGATAATGGAACTACCATCATCAGAAGGAGTTGTAATCAAGGACATAGAATCCACATACATCATTGGAAAGCAGAAGAACCCAAAGTGGATAAAATGGAAGAAGTTTGTTGATTTGGATGTAGTGGTATTAGATTCCAAGAAGACTGCNAGTGGNCTNTACTCTTACACTATGGGAATAGGNCCAGTNAATGCTGAGACAGCNAGAACCTACAAGACNANCGAACTAGGAGATAAGGCATATCTTTCGGTTGGCAAGGCATTGAATACTAAGGAGAAGGTCGATGTCGGTGATATAGTCAGAGTCAAGGTAGATGAGGTGAAGAAAGGCAAAGATGGTTTCAGTCTCTACTCTGCTAAGGTGATAGAGATACCAGAGGTAACCGAATCTGACAAGGTGGATACCCTAGAGCAACTCTCAACAAAGACCAAGAAATCACTTGACTCTGCCATAGAGTACATCGCTGGTAAGTCAGTTGGTGACAAGTTCAAGGTGATGAGCGGTGTTGATGAGAAAGTCAAGAAGGGATATTACATCACAGATGACATACATGGAACTGCTGAGATAATCCTCAAGTCTGACCTAGATGGGTTTACCATCTATGGTTTCAGNGGTGATGACNTGATGCAGAAGAATGCACTGTACAACATTGACATCTGGAAGGAACAAGTGACCGAGATACTCAAAACAAAGAGGTCCGAACTGAGGCTAGGAATCAGGAACGACATCATCGAATACGGTGATGACCCCAAGCCATTCGACAAGATACTAGAGTTCGTGGAAGAACACTACAAGGAAGTCTACGAGGAACTGTTTGAGATGAAGCCTGAGAAACTCATGTCATGGATGAAGAAGCAAGAGGACATACAGTATGTTCATCCCAACAAGTTCCAAGCGAGAGATGACGTTCTTGAGAAAGACGTTGAGGAGTTAAAAAAAAAGGACACGCCTGACAAAGGCAGATTCAAGTTGTTCCAACGAGAAGACGGGAACATAGACTTCGTAATCAGAGCAGGTGGCGAGAAGATGGCTTGGACAATAGACATAGAAGACACAGAGGATATATTCAATCTGTTTGGAAAGTCAGGTAAGTTTCCGGCAATTGTAGCAACTACTGTCAACGAAGAGAAACTTCTCGATGCAGGTGATTTGGAACTAGGAGTTCAGAAGGATGGATACCATGAGTACAGATTAGATGGTGACAAGTTCCAAACCAGAATGCATGTGCGAGTTGTTCCATTGGATGAGCAAAAGACATGGTTGGCTTGGACTGGAAAGAAACAAGAGATGTTGGATAAAACAGATGATGAAGGAGTATGGATAATATCGGAAGATAAGTACGCTGATTTGCCATTTCCGNAAGAAAATAGCGAGTAGGTTAAATAGTAAAAGAAACAGGTGATTGGAGTGTCGGGAAAGACAGGAGTATTATTGAAGGCAGAAACTAGTGCTGAATTTAACATATTAAAGTCAGATAATCTAGTAATTGGAGGGTATGCATCTATAGAAATAGTAGACAAGCAAAATGACTTGATTACACTAGAAGCGTTGGAAGAAGCAGTCAAGAAATACATGGAAGAAGAAAAATACAGAAATGTAATGTCAAATCATTCAAATGTTCAAGTTGGGGAGGTTGTAGAAAAATACCGAGATTCAAACGGTGTCTTACACAAAACAGGTGTAGATGACGTTGGATTCTATGTAGTAATCAAGATGCGCGATGACATCGAGAAGGCTAAGGAAATCTCAAGAGGTATTAGGAAAGGAACATTACGGTCTTTCAGCATAGGTGGACAAGCGATATCAAAGAGACAGAGAAAATCTGAGGAGTTTGGGGAATACAACGAGATAGAAAAACTTGAGTTGCATGAAGTTACTGTCTGTGAAAAAGGAATAAACCCGGAAGCAAAATTCGACATTTTAAAAATGGAGGAAAAAGAAATGAGTGAAAAACTGGAAAAAGCACTTGAGGAGTTAAATGACTTGATGAAGCAAGTCAATTCCCTCCGCAAGGAAGAAGAAGAAGAAATGGAGAAAGGTGACATGTCAGAGATGATGGACACTGATGAAGACGAGAAGATGATGTCTGAGGAGGAGAAAATGGGCGGCGAGATGAAGATGGCCGACGAAGACGACGATATGGAGGAGAAGGCTCTTGATGAGGATTCAACAAGAGACTACGAGGCCGGAGAGGAAGTCGTCAGCGGTGGCAACCCAACTGCAACCCCTGCACCTCTAAAGGTATCAAAGGGATTGGAGAACAAAGATTTCTCCACTCTTGACCTAAGCGTTGAGAATGTCGAGAAGGCATACGAAGCGTTCAAGGCCGAGAAACTGGAAGCAATGGCTTACGAATCCCTCAACAAGGAATTCAGTGACCGTCTAGAGGCAGAACTGTCTGTTAAGAAGTCAGCCGCAGAGAGAGCAGAGTACGATGCTCGCAACGATGTGGCCGCTCTTAAGGAAGAGTTCGCTGAACTACGCAAGTCTCTTTCGGCAGAAAGCGATGAGATAAGGAAGGCAAAGGAAGTTGCGTTTGAGTTACCAGAAGGTATCCCAACCAACCTACAGGAAGCCGCCGAGATTTCATGGAGTGACATTCACAATATTGTGGAGAGGTATCAGTGAGGTGATGAAGTATGAGTAATGGACATATTAGAACAATAGCAGACCTAGAAGCCAGCACCTATGGCATGGTCGGAGGAACAGGGAACGCCCTGCTAAAGAGCAGTGGAGTAGTTGGAGGATTTGGAACGCCGCACGACAATTCGGCAAACAACTTCTCCGGAGCAAGTGGACTTGGTGACCTATACAACTTGCTATACGGACAGAAAGTCTGGTCGATGCTAAATCAGGAAGTCAACGCACTGTCGATGATTTCCAAGAGACCATACACTTCCAGTGGTTGGAGAGTTCTCAAGAGCCGACCTGCTGGTGGTAGTGGAAACGCATTCGCTGTTGGTACAACCGACCCCGGTGCAAGCACGGCTGACCTATCTGGAATATCCGCAGACAAGATTGGTGGTGTCGGAGAGAACGCAGTGCTTGGAGGAGATGCTTCATTCAGAGCATTGTCTCCTGAGTACACCAAACTCTACGTCAGTCCAAAGACTGTGGCACACCTCTTTGAGTTCTCTGAACTCGGAATGGAGTTGGCCGCAATCGATGACGGTGTTGGTGACATCCGCTCCATAGTTCGTGAGGACATGGGTAAGCACCACGCAGAGGTTCAGAACAAGATGCTTCTGATGCCACTAGAGTTCTACGATAAGGCAGAGTACGACGAGATTGAGGAGAACTACACTTCTCTATTGAAGATAGTCTCGTCTGCTGGTGAACTAGCCGCAATGGGTGACGCAGACATGGGTGAGCAGAGTGCCGCCGCCGCAACACTGCCAGTCACACAGACCAAGATTTTCGGTGCAACCAGAACTGTCGCTAACAGCAGTGGTGACTACACTGGTACTGAGGACTTCCTCTCAGCAGAGGTTGACTTCGGTGCAGGATACGCCGCTGGTAACGCAAGGGTTCTAACACTGACTATCTTGAACGACATGATTAGGAGAATCAGGCAGAACGGAGGTAACCCCAAGGTGATGATTACTGGATACGATACTATCCAGCACATCTCTGACCTACTACAGAGCCAAGAGAGATTCATGGACAGGAAGGAAATCGTACCCACCCACAACGGAGTTCGTGGAGTCAAGGGTGCAGAGGTCGGATTCA
>FUFK010037802.1_pt1 | contig 50115 bp, 76 predicted proteins | sample 1021851 | NCBI WGS metagenome assembly FUFK01 (sample SAMEA51879418, study PRJEB19060) | metagenome | reverse complement strand
GTGGAATCAGGTTTGAAGTATACACCCTCTTCAGCACCGTCGAAGAAAGAGAATTGCCAGAAATAAGTACCACCAGTAACTTTGAAGATTGCAGTTCTTGGGGGGATTTGATCTTCGGTGTTAATACCTTTCGCAGCGTAGATAGTAGGGTATGGAACATATTTTGGAATAATTTTTGTACGACGAAGGTCAGTTCCAACAACAGAACAACCTCTGGGAACTATAATACCACCTTCAGTGGAATTAAATTTATAAAGAACGTTATTAGGTGAAGTTAAATCTAGGTTTGAGTTCTCATCAATAGGTGCAACGTTAGTATATAATACTTCGCCTGGTCTATTATCAATCACATACTCAGCAGGATATAGCATGATACTAAAAGCATCAAACTCGTCATTACTAAGACCAACTCTATATGAAAATCTTGCTACCTCTAAAAATGCCCTTTGAAGTGATTTGAAAGGACGCAACGCTGAATTACCCCTATTATCAATAGCATCAGATGCGTCAAAATCGTCAGGGTTTACGTAGATTATACGTCCAGTTCTGGACGTAATAATATTCTTTAATCTCGTTAGGGACATTTAACTATTCGCCTTTTAGTTATTTATTATGGTGCACCGCCACCGCCACCTTCAGAGTCAGCAGTGTAAGTTTGAGTTGGGAAACTGGTTGTTGAATCCTCGAATCCTATCAAATTAAATACATTATTAGCAGTTACTGATTTAACAACAACTGTCTCACCAGGTCCTATGACTAATGAAGTGATCCTATCTACTTCATTATTACCATTAGTAGCACCTTGAGTAATATAATGTGATGCTTCAACTGCATTTGAATCTACATCAATAGAGTTGACACTCATAAGTGAACGAGCACCACCTGCAAGAGCTGGTACATCATAAAATGTATCAGAAGTTGTAATATCAGGTGATCCTACACCTTTTATAAACTTAAGAACTGATCCAGTGTAATCACGAACATAACCATAAGCACCAGGTGTTGTGCCATCTACAGTATAGGTAGATCCACCAACAGTGAATGTGTCAGTAGCTGTCCATGTTCCGTGAACATCATATGCCCAAAAACCAGTATATGTGAAGTTTGTGCTAGTCTGTAAAACTCTGTCTGAACCACCGTAGTTGGAGTTAGCTGCGTTTCCTGTGCCACCATCATAATAATAGTATGCTGCAGTTGCGTTTGAGTTAGCACTGAAGTCATATTGAACATAACCATTAGCACCATCACCTGCACTACCACCAGAAGTTTTACCAGTGGTATATTCAGTTCCATCATCTAAGTTTCCTGCAGTTCCATCAGGTCCCCATTCTCCGTTTGCCTCAACTGATAATTTAAAATCTCTACCACTCATAGTAGAGTCACCAATATCAAATCTATAAGTTCTATCAGTAAATACCTCTATTGCTTCATTGACATACATCTTATAAATTCCACCTGCAGTTGTAGTAGAAAATACAAATTCATTATTAGCAGTTCCTACACCACCAGTTGAGACTGTACCTGCACCGTTAGTTCCTACTGATACTGAATCACCGTCTGCAAATTCAGTTCCTGTTCCATTTATAGTTGATGGACCTATTTGAAGAATCATCAAGTTGTTTCCAACATCATCAAATACGTCATAAACAGTAGCAGTTGTATCATTAGGTGCTGTTCCTTTAGTAATAGTATCACCAACAGCAAATCCACCTGCTGTAGATTCAAGTGTTACCTGTCTAATTGAAAATACCTTTACAAATATTGTAGTTAAGGAAGGAACTAGATATGATTCAAACTTTAAATGCTTTTCTTTATCTGCTGAAATAAACTGAGTCCCTGCTGCAATATTAGCAGTTACCGATAATGGTGATGCTACGTTTAAATCGACTTGATAATGAGTGAGTATGTCACCTTTATGTAACTTATATGTCGATGCATCTAAAGTTACTTTTTGACAATAGTCTTTAATGGCAACATCATATGCTGAACCAGTACCATCATTTGCTATTGTTAATTGAGTGCTTGCAGAACTGTCAACAGGACCTTCATAAAGAATTGTATCCGTGTTAGCTGTCGGTTTAAGTTGTGCAAGTAGTCCTTGAGTTGCCATTGTTAATTAGAATCCTGCGTAGAAGTATTGTTGTAATCTTGTTCGACCAGTTAAATGTGATGCTGCTAAACCTGCACCAAATGCAACGTCGTCTAAGGTAACGTTCTCAGTTGAAAGAAGTGTAGCATCAGCATCAGGGAATTTAATTGTTCTTGCAGCAGTGATGTTATCAGTTCTGAAAGTAACAGTTCCTGTAGCGGTTGCTTCGTCTTTTAAGACTGGACGATAATAGGTCTTATTTTGTAAGACTTGTGTAGCAAATTCAGTAACAATAGTACTGAATAATGGGTTACCCGCACCAGTATTTAGGAGTGATGTATCTGGGAACTTCATCTGAGCATTAGTCAGAGTGTTTAAGTTATCAAGAAAGAATGTAACCCTTCTAGTATTATCAGTTGAATCTGCAATAATTATATCTTCATGAATCTTGTTCTTAAGAGTCTGAGATGCTTCAGTTCCAACTAATTCTAAACTTTGGTCTGGTAATGTGATTGTCCTATCTGCTGTTAACGCACCTGCGTTAAACTGAGCTGTTGCTGAACCAGTCTCAGCTGAGTTTGAGATTTTAGGACTTACTAGTGTTTTTGATAGAACAATTTGTTCTGTCTTTGTATCTAATAGTGTAGATGATGTAGCAGTAGGTTCTGCGGTAGTTGTTACAGATCCTGCATCTGGTAGAAAATAAGATCTACGAGTTCCTGATGTAGTCGGCCAGTTAATCTGGAATATTGCTTCCTCTGCACCATCAATGATAACAAAGTTATCTTCATCAATAAGAAGAGTTTTGTTAGTCAGTGTTTGTGTAGTGTCTGCACCTACAAGAGTAGTTCCATTACCTGCTGTTATCTCTGGTAATGTCATAATTCTAGTATTACTACCAGTTCCTACATTACCTGCTTCAAATCTAATTTTGGGACCTTGAGCATCTTCTAACAAAAACTGTTCATCAGACATCAAAAACTGACCCGTTACTTTTACAGATCCCGTTCCTTTCGGTGCGAAAACTATATCAGTATTGTTTGCAGTATCATCAATAGCAGTAACATATAATGATGTACTACTATTACCGTTATCAAGACGTGTCATATACAAACCACCATCACCAAAGGCAATACCTATTTGGTTATATGCTGATTGATATAGTCCACTATCTCTGTCTAAGTCAAAAGCTAGACCAGGTGCCTCTTTGCTACCTTGTGCTAGACCTCTGAATAATTGATTAACTTTTGCTTTTCTATTAGGAATCAACGGATCAGAAACAACAATAGGAAGAATTGCTTCTCCAGATATATTGCTATCTGAAATCGTTTCCAACTGAGAAATCTTCTTGGTTCCCACGAATAATTACACTATTGGCTACGGTTTTATTTATAAGGGGTACGATCCCTTTCTTTGTTAACTATACTAAACATTTCACCTAACTGATTGTTAGGGTGATATATGTGTTCAATATACTCTTTAGATATGTGATTTAACGTTATATTAAACGCTAAACTATACCTATTACTGGTAGAAGGACACTCTGGATCTACCCAATGTTCTATCCAACTAGGAAAATATACTAAAAGTCCTTTTTTAGGTGATATTTTTATCCTTCCAGAATTATATAAAGTTGCGTGTTCATGATATTGATATGGAACTGCATATTCCATCACATTTGTAATTGGATTTTTTAATACTAAGTCTGGTGACTCTTCATCTGCTTCTGGATAAAATACAGCACTAATCCAATGTGTGCCATGAAGATGAGGTTTTAAAGGTTCAGAAGCATTATTTCTGTTTGCCCAACATGTAGTAACTCTTGGTCTTGACTCCAATCCTAAACCATATATCTTCATAAACTCAGGAATAGAGTTATGAACTTCATCTATAACATCATGTATAGCAGGTTCATTTAAGTTAAGTGGTAAACCTGGTTCTACAGTCTTGATATACTCTACAATTTTATCACAATCAACATCTAATATATCAGACGCAATAAAATTAGAGAACAAAGGTTCTATAAAGAATTTTTCAGTCATGAGTACTTGATAGCAATAGTAAAGCGATGTTTATCTCTAAATGTAGTTGCTCTATGAAGTAAATCAGCATCAAATCCAAGCATTCTATTAGGTTTAGGAAGAATACCCTTAATTTCACCATCAATAAGAAACTGTGTTTCTCCTAAATCGTTTTCATTCCACTCTAAGTTAGGATAATATAAAAATGTATATCCAGTTTGACCATCTGAGTGCCAAAATGGTTGCTCATTAGGTGCAAACAAATTAATGTACATCCTATAAGGTAAATCGCAAATATTAAATTCTCTTTCTATAGACTCTTCAAATAAATCATATGGACTTTTATGTCCGTTAGGTAGAATATCCGAAACCATACCTACTGGTGGTAAACCATATGCATCACATTCACCATAACGATAACTTGCTCTCAAGCAAAAGTTATACAATCGTTGATGTACACTCTCTTCAAAAAAATCATCAATAACATCAATCATTGTTGTTCTAGAACCATACTCTTACGAAATTCTTCAACAACTGATAGAACCTCTGGGTCTACTGGAGGACCTGATTGTTTTACAGGAGAAAGAATTGCTACAGAACCATCTTTCCGTTTGATCTTCCAAACAGTTCTATTCCTCTCACACATTGTTAAAAGGAAGGGTAGTTGGTCTACCGCTTCCTCTTCAGTTATTTCTTGAAAGTCAGTCATTAGAAAACAGTCAACATTTCTTTATCAAGTGATTCAATCATCGCAGTTGTAGTGTCTGCGAAACCTTCGGCACCTTCGGCATCGAATTTCCAAGTAACTGTGTCCTCATAACCATCTTCAGAGATGATCTTGATTTGTCTCTTTGCAATGTTTACGAAAACATGTGCTAGATAAATTTCGTTGAGATCTTCAAACATTGTTACTCCTTTGATATATCTATACTAGCACAAGAACTACTCTAGGGTCAAGTTGCCTGTGACAGTATTTTGATTGGTTGAGTTTGGCGTAACGATGCTGAATCTACCGTTGGTAATGGTATTGTTATACAAGCTAGCGGTAGAAGAAAGGTTCACTTTCCAGTTTTCTAGTACTACTGGGTTGATTATGGTCTCATATCCACCATTGATAACTGTCCTAATACCTGTGACTTTTTTAGGTGTCTCGCTTTGTTCTATATTGATTAACTGAAGTATATGAGGTGTCACCATTTCTATAGAGTTTTCTGCTGACATAGTAATCTCCATACCACTCATAGTCTGCTGATAAGAAGAGTTCTCAAATATACTACCAGTAATCTTAGTAGACATTGATCCTAACTTACATTCTGTCCCTTGTAGTTCAAATTTAGATCCTACAACATTCATATCAACGTCAGATCCAAATCTAAGAGCATGTTTATGTGTTCCTCCCTCTGCACCTAAGTAAAATCCTCCTCCTACTTCAATATGACAATTACCAGTTATTTTTAGTAGATAATCACCTTCAATATTACGAACATAATCTTTATTTACGATTTTACAGTCATCGCCATGAACTTCTTGAGTTAGTACTCCTGCATATGATATATGATCTGCCACTAAAGAACCAGTATCACCTTCTTGATTAGTGGATTCATTAACATATTCAGAGACTTTTGCCTCTATAACTTCATCTGATAGAGATTCATAATCAACTGCCTTTCTTAATTCATCTCTTATTTTCTTTTCATAAAGATGAGCATTATTAAAGGTTATAGAAGTATGAGTTGTGCCATTTGCTTTCTTGCTAATGTCCGCTTTACGACCTGGCGTTCCTAGATGCAAATCATAACCACCACTGATGTGACTTTTAGCAGATGTCATGTTTGGATCAGCTTCCTTAAACATAGATCCAAATAAGTCATCTCCTCTTATNGTATTNATACTATCTAAGTCTTTTCCTGTTAAACGAGTGCAACCAAATAGAGGGAACCAACCAATTAGGTCTTTTCCACTAGCAACTCTATTACAATCACTAGAACGGAACTTTAGTAAGATTTTCATTAAACCAGTTAGGTTTGTACTAGTTTGACTGAATAAATCTGATCTTAACTCAAATATACCACTTCCTTTCTCCCACTCAGTTATAATATTGTATCCATTAGTAGTTTTTACCTTATCTTTTACAGTAGTTACTACATCACTCAAATTTTTAACAATTTTAGTAGATTCATCAACTATACTCTTAATAACAGCGTCAACTGTATGTTTTACTAATTCTTCTTTTGTCTGCATGTTACCTAAACATACAGAAATGTAATTTGTGACTACATCTAATGGTTCTTTCTTGTAAGTATCAATATTAGCGTCTATTAGACATAATGACTTTAATATAGTCTCTGCTGCTTCGTGTATTGAGTTATATGATGCAAATGGTATTCCAGTAGCATCTGACTGTAACGCTTCTACCTGCAAACTAGTTGCTAACGTAGATGTTGCTTGTCTCATAGCAGAAATGACTTGAGAGTATATAACTGTCAAGAAATTATCTATTTTTACTGTTAAATCTTCTGTTTTTACATATTTACCGACAACTATGTCCAAATACTTGCCATCTGTAATTTTTACCAAACTAGAGGTAGTATGTGCTAAATCCTCTACTAGATAAGACATTTTATACTCTAAACTCTTCCAAGCACCTCCTACACCGTTAGCAGTAGGAAATGGCATTGTAGGGTCTAATGGTTTTATTGGATTATATGAACTACCGTGAATATCAATACCTATGTTTTTTGGTGATCCATCACCACCTGATTCTGTAGTAGTTTGACCAGGATATGCAACACTATTATGTGTACTCTGTCTTAATGGTTGTATTGGTTTATTAGTGTTTTTCTCTGCAGGATGAACAGCAGATGAATTAGGTGCTGTTCCAAACTCAGGAATTTGGTCTGTAAAGGCAAGTGACTGTGTTTTACGTGTATCTTCAGATTTCTTGACTCTCATAACACCAATAACTATTGGCATTTGAGCAGTTTCACCATCCATAAAGAAACCCATGACAATAGCACCAGTTTGCAACTGTCCTGTAGATTCTCCTTGTCCATCATTACCTGCCTGAGAGGTATGTTGTAATACCGTTGCCCAAGGTAAAGCACTAGTTGGAAGGTCTGCAATGGTTGCTCCTTGTAGATTGGTGTAATAACCAAGAACACGAACTTTTACACGACCCAATTCCATCGGATCTTCGTTATCCTCAACTTCACCAACCCACCAAAAGAAACCGTCCTTTCCGACAAACCCTGATGTATTCTCGTTCTGTATACCGTCAACTAGCTTCATTTTTAAGCAGTTTTTTAGTTATTTATTCCTGTAACGCTCCTCCCTTCCTCCAAGGCTTAGTCTGATACATCACATCAGATTTTACCACCAATTCTGTATAATACTCCATTTTATCAGGATGTACAGATGCGGGGTTTTCGCTAATTGCTTGTTTTAGGGCAACCATCTCAATCCACTCTTCATCGGATAATTCCGAATTAGCCACAGTCTGATTCTGATAAGAATAGGTTTTTTCGATAATGATTCTTTTAGCGTCAGACATGTGATCGGAGTAAAACTTTAAGGGTTGCTCATGCATTCCTGTGTCTCCACTCATGTCATTAATTTGATTTACTTTTCTATTTTATCTTGAAATACACACAAACGCGAGTGTCTTAAGGTTTTCTTCAGTTTTTTGTAATATAAAAAACCTTACACGCGAAAAAATTTGGCGAATTTTTTTTCGACTTATATGGGAATCAAAGGTCGAATTATATACGGACGAACTTATACATTTCTTCGCTACCCCATACCATCTTGCCCTGTTGATTCAATCCCTTGTCTCTTGACAATAACTTTTCTCCGTAGAGATATATTTCTGACACAACCCTGTACCCCTTCTCTCCTCGACATTTATCGCTGTCTAATTTTCCACTCCAATGTTCAGATTCAAATCTAAAATGCATATCACATTCTTCATGTCGAGAACCATCTAGTCTATAGTTCTGCATGATGACATAATTATCTGATACTATTTCTATCTTGTGTTTCTTATTACGATATGGTTTGTGAGGACCATCTACTCTGTAAAAATTCAAAGAGGTATACCAATCTCCTTCCTTTGCCCAGATCACCTCTGTCTGGGCAACTTTATGGGGATTAGATTGTGCTTGTGACCTATTAGTCCAATGTCCTAACAGATATTCATCAAAAATCATTACAAACTAAAGAACTAGTCGTCGTAAACACGACACTCAAATGCGTCTGGATGATTGTCACAGTAAATTTCTAGATGCTTGTCTTCATGTCTAGTGTGCCAATCATTAATCCTTCCTTCATTAGGATCTATCACATCATCTTTATGATAGTTTGCATAGTCTGCATGAACACTTTCTAGTTCAGACTTCGTATACTCTAACATACCATGATTAATATGCTCCTTACCATCTTTAGGATCAAGGTAGACTTCATGGTCAAGGTCGTGAGTTCTCTTCGCTTGAGGATTTTCTCCGATACCTTTAAATTCGGTTTCAATCATAGATAACTCCGTTACTATACTATTATTTATCTTAACACAGAGTCCTTAAGTAAGTCTAGCTCGGTGTAGAGAACTGTACCTGTTGTGTTATGAGTCACTGACGATATCAAATATCTACCACTATATTTCCTGTCTAATGGTGTTTGTCTACCAGATTTAAAGTTAGCAGGTATGATGACATCTATTCCACCACCTGCATACAAGTCTAGGTTACCAGGTATTGTAATCTTTAACTGTATATTTTTTAATGACTCCAGTCTCATGAACTGATATGCCTGTAAGTCTATCAACTCTTGATAGTTTGCTTGAGGATTGTTTATAAACTTAGGATCGAATGTTTGATTTGGTAAAAATGAATACCTAATTCTTCTCGGTTTCGACACCATCTTATGCACTGATGGATCTAGTTGAGTCAATGGGTTTACAGTTTTCTTACCATCTAAGTGTGACATCTTATCCCATGTCTCATCTAATTCATAGTGAGGATCATCTGTAGTCAACTCTGTACTAGAACCCATCTTAGATGACCCTAGAGTTACAGGATCAAATCCAACTGAGAAACCAGAGAAACTACCATCCCTCATCAGTTCTAAGAGATGCTTCTCTCTTGGGAATGTAATACCAGAGATAGTAAAGGCATCAGCACCAGTGTTATCAACTTTCTTAGGACTGTAGTGATACTTGTAGCATCTTGGTTTACCTGTAATTTTATTAGTCTGCTTATCAAATGTCTGATCATTAATATCATCAATCAAACCATCAACGGATCTAAAATGATAACCTAAAGCATTCTCATAGAATAAGAATCCATTTTGTAATACTCCACCCTTTCTAGACTTTCGTACACTCCTCTGTGCCAACCAATAGATTGTATCCATAGGTCTCCAGTTAGGTGCAGTAAACTTTTGATTATTAATAGTATCCTCAGTAAATACCTTCTTTGAGGTGTTGAGATATCTTCTTTCCTTTAATAGTTTCTCTACTATAAAACTTGCTTCTGGATTTTGGAATATTACTTCTGATTGACCAAAGACACTAACAGACTCGTTAGTTATAAACTCTGTAGAACATGCCTCCACTAGGAATGCATCATTAGAATTGTTAGTCCTAGAACGTGAGTGAACACAGTATATTCTAAAGTTATATGTCCTGTCAACAATAGAGGATGTGATTTGTAGTTTCAATTCCTCATGTCCTGTCATCATGTTGATGATACCTGCAGCATCCTCAAAGACAAACTGTGCTTCTATAGTAGACCTATCAATTCTCTCACGAATTTCAAATCCTCTACAGAAATTGTACAAGTTAAAAGCACCCTCTGAATTTGATAGACGTTCTCCATCTCTATACAGACTTAAACGATATTCAATTTCTCCTACATTACTTCTACTAATTGGCATGATTAGGCAAACTTAGCGACACTGAAATTACTTTGTAAGTTGGCAGCATTTAATGCTGCCTTGGAACCCATTAGACCTCGCATTCCTCCACCACCTGACTTCAACCTTTCAACTGCGGATGCTGCAGCTGCAACGTTTGCTCTTACTGATGCGTTATGTGCTTCAACAGCAGCCATAGTTTCAGCAACAAGTCTCCTTGTTCTCTCTGTGATCTGCTCTCTTGCGTATGATCTATCACTATATACCTTCTTAAGAGCATACGCTTCTTGTCTTTCTTGAGATTGATTATTACCCTGTTTCTGTTGTCCACCAGAGGGTGTGCCTAATATACTACCTGATGATGCATTACCTGATGATGCACCAGTCTGACCACCACCATAGTTAGTGCTAGATTGGAAAGCACTACCTCTTTTATTCTTTTGATATGCTTTAGTAGAAGTTTCCTTTGTGCTAGGGAACATTGGGTTCTCCCCATTTGCTACACCTAAATCAGTGTTCTTCATGTAATCATTGAAGAACTTATTACCCTCAGTACTAAAGACAGTCTCTCCAAATTTTATTTGTGATGAGTCGTCACCCTTATTGTATATTCCAGTGTTCTTAAACGTTGTAGAGTTCAACAGTGCCATTGTTTGAGGCTCAGAGTATCCTGCTCCTCCTAACATAGAGGTCATCCAGTTAGTATCACTTGATTTAAAGATCGCTGCTGATGCTTTATTAGATAGAGAAGGTGATAGTTGAGCGTCTGGGTTGAATGAACCTTGAATCTTACTAAGGATATCACCCATAGTTTGTGCACCACCGAAGTTAGCACCTGCTCCTTGATCAATTACACCTGCCTGATTCATTATGGATCTAGCCATAATTGCCATCTGTTTTGGATCACCACCAGATGCCTGAGCTATGACAGTCTTCATTTGCTCTAGGTCACTTCCACTCATACCAATGTTGCCTGACCCTGCAACCTGATTGTCACCGAAACCAAACTGGATCTTATTTCTTACACCATGAGAACCTGGTGCCTTCTTATCACGACCAAAGATCCATTTACCCCACTTGTTACCAATGATAGAAGTTAATTTTAATCCTCTTCTATTACCGTACGCTTGATCAGCAACCATCTGTAACTTAGATGTCTTATCACCTTTACCGTGCCAACTGACATCAAATGCTAGGTTCTTAGAATATAAACCACCTCTACCTCTTCTTTGTTTACCAGATGGATCGTATCCTGATCTATTAGGAGGTCCTTTTCTCCATCTATTATTCTTAAAGTTTTTATGATTATAAACTGTGTATCCTTGGTTCAAGAATCCACGACCTGCCTCTACTACTGCCTGTTGTCCACCACCTACAAGTTTTTGATCTACACCTTGACCACCAGCTCCTCCTCCACCTACAGATGCACCGAGAACATTACCTAATGCTTGGTTCATTCCTCCACCATCTGCACCCATCATGGTTCCCATGATATTACCAAGAGGACCACCCATATTGTTTGCCATCTTGCCAAGGAAATCTCTACCAAGATGTCCAAGTCTTTGACCGAAGGTCATTCCCTCAGTGCCTGGTCCGAACATTGTCATGCCAAGACCACCGAGAGTACTCATCCAGTTAGCTGCTTTGCTACCTGGTTTCATGAACTGACTTGCTATATTAATACCACCTTTGAGGATGTCTCCAAAGGTTGCCTTGCCACCTTCACCACTACCTCCACCACCAAAGACAGTCTGTAATGTACCTGCAATATTACCTGCTTTACCACCAAATACATTACCTATTACGTTTGTAAGGAGTGGGGACTTTAAGACAGATCCCATTGTCGCACGACCATTCTTATAGTCTATGCCCATTGATGCTCCTTTTAGCATCGCACCATAGGATGATCCGTTTGCTACAGGTCCTATGCCACTAGTCCCTCCAAGACTAGTGTTCTTAAACATATTACCGATACCAGATTTGATACCGCTAAACATCTTACCTAAGAAGAATTGTTTGTCACTAAGTCGTGGCATGTCAAACCCAAGCTGCTTTGCTTGGATTAAGTTTGCTTCAGTAAGACCAGGTAATTGTCGTGTAGCAAAGTTATTAAATGGTATAACAAAACTCTCACCAGTATTTTTCTTCGCTACATACTCAGTTCCATGACCGATAAACTCAGGACTACCACCACCAGGACTTGTAGACACAGGATAACCTGAGTCAGGACCAGAGATCCAACCACCAGTAGCAAAACCAGGTAATACTTTTTTTANTGGTGCCTGACGGTAACCACCTGTTGACATCTCTTCATCGGCTTCATCATCAGCACCCATCTGTTTGATCTTATTAGCACCCCAGAGAGTTGTGCCAACTGCAATGGTTGCACCTAATGCTTTACCTTTCCAACCACCAGGAAATCTTCCTCTTGTTTTTAATCCTTTAGAAAATCTAGTTAATGATCTATAGAATGTTGTTAGTACAAACCTAACATCTTTAATCAACTTAACAGGATTAGTTAACCATCTTATTCCTACAAAGATAGCNCCTAAGTTTACAAATGACCTAGCAAATCCAGTTAGTCGTTCCCACCATGTAGCATCATCCCGTAAGAGATCATACAACCCGTCAACTATTCCTCCGATCCGTTTCTGTATAAAATTACTGATCCATTTAAACGCTTTGTAAATTGCTTCAATAGCATTGACTATCTTTTGTTGGTTCCTTTTATCCGACAACCATTCTAACGCAGGTTTTATTATTGCTAGTTTAATAAACCCACTAAGAATTTGTAGTAAACCTTTCAAGAAATTAGGTGCGTTCCTACCTACAAACTCATTAACAAATGATACGAACTTAGGTTTCTCTATCTTAGTATACTTGGGATCAAATGTATCTCTTAGTCTTTTCTTTTCGTCTTGTAATCTTTTTAGTTCTATCTTTTTTATATCAGCAACAACACCACCAATAGAATTAATACATGCTCCAAGATTATTATATGCTTCAATACTCTTCATCTGATAAGATGCTGATGCTTTATCGGCAGCACCAGCCGCAGCACCCTTCGCAATATTTGGAGAGATTAACTTATAAACATTTATTTTGGTGTCTTTAGATATCGCCATATGTATATTTATTATGCTGTAGCAGTTTGTTGTGGCATTGGAACAGGTACCATCCTAGGTATAGGAACAGGTGTTTGAATCTCTACCAACTTCTCTAGTAACATAGGAACTGGTATGAACTCAAGTGATGACTGCATAGCATACTCTCTTGACATACCACCTTTCTTATTACTCATAGACTTTGCAGTTTGTGACATGATACCAAGCACCTCTGGTTTGACACCTAATTCAGCTGCCATATTTCTTAGACCGTTGATGAGTCCACCAGCTCCACCACCTCCCATCATACCTGTGATAGTTCTAAACAGTCCACCAAATCCCATACTGTCTGCAATGTTACCTATCAATCCCATTGGTGAGAAACCATGAGGACCAAAGGAATCTAAACCAAATAACTGAGACAAACCTGGTACGTTAGCAACACCAGGTATCATACCAATGAGTCCACCTACGGCTGGGAACTTTTTCATGAACCCACCGAACTTATTAAGCATTCCTGATACACCTTCTGGTAGTATTGATCCAAGACCGCCCATCAATCCACCTAATGCTCCTTGAATACCTCCCTGCATAAACCCACCTAATGCTTTACCAAATGGATTATTAGACATGAAGTTACCAAACTTGTCTGCCACACCACCAAAAGTACCAGGGAACATACCACCTAGAGCACCGATACCACCAGTAATTGCACCAAATATATCACCAGATGCAGCAGCACCTATAGCACGAACAGCACCTATAAATGGTGCAGCAGGAGGAAATACTATTGGAACAACTGCTCCTAGAATTGAACCTATAGGTGAACTAACTACACTTTTTACAACGTTAGTAACACCTTTAACTACACCACTAACAGCCTTTGTGATGCCTCGGAATATCTTACCAAAGAAGAACTGCTTGGAGTTTAGTCGAGGTAACCTTCTTAATAATTTACCACCAGTTTCAAAACCAAATGGATTCCACCAAGCCTTTTTCTTCTTTGCTGTATCTGTCTTCTTAGATCCAATACCAAAGGCACCCTCTGGCATTGTGTCTCCATATCTTTCGTTGTCTGACTCTACACCTTTATATTCTTCCTCAGGTACAAAAGGTTTTGTCTTATAGGAAGATCCAAAATCTATACCCTCTAATGGGTTATGTTTCTTACCATGCTTTCTTTCATATGGACTTACATATTCTTTCTTCTTCTTTTTAGGAGTGATACTAAATGATCCTTCTGGGAATGTATCACCATACCTTTCGTTGTCTGTTTCTACACCTTTGTATTCACTTTCTGGAACGAAAGGAGTAAATTTATAGTCAAGGAAAGGATTTATATTTTTCTTTTGTATTGCATTGACCTGTCCAATAGGAGTTGTTACACCATCTTTTTTATAACCAATTATTCTACCGCGTCTATTCTTTATAGGAACTCCTCTACTATCACCCTCAGCTTCCGAACCAGTAGTAGTTCCTGATGTACCAGCAAGATTACCTTCACCATCAGTGCCATCACCTGCAACACCATCCATTTTCTTACCAGTTTCAACCTTACCTTGTCCTGCATCTCCTGCTTCTGGGAAGAATGATTTGTGTAGTAATGGGAATGTGTTACCAGTAAGGTTTGCCATCCAGAAGACGTTGGGTATTTCTTTACCCATCATCATGCCAAACGGACCAAGCATAGCCTTCATGGCTACCTTAGCACCTGCCCAGATCTTATTTCTAAATGGTGTTAACTTAGGGATCCATTTAGGAGGATCTTTAGGGAAGTCTGGTATCTTAAACTTAGGAATACCTTTATAGAATCTTGTCCATCCACTCTTTATCCAACTCAACATCTTAGTGAACTGTCTGAACAGACCCATCATGTCATCTTTTAACTTCTGACCTGCTGCCTTCCAGCCACCACCTTTGAATCCAATGTATAATAACTCACCAACATATTCACCACCCATCATACCTATGAGTGATCCTATACCTGGTACTGGTATGAATGTACCTAATGCTCCACCGACAGCTGAACCCAGTGTTTTAAATATTACTTTGTCCCAAGGATCACCATTTAGTATAGAAAATACGGCTGTTAAAAGTGAACCAAAGATAGGTATTCTACCAAAGGTATTTTTAAATGCATTACTAAGAAGTTTTACATTATTTTTTCCAAGAAACTTTAAAGCACCACGACCAAACCCTCTGTTCAATCCTTTGCTTAAGATTTTACCTTTAGGTGCAGTAGTAGGTGAGAGACCTGATGTCTTAGGTGGCGGCTTAAATGCAGATGGATTTTTATTTGCTAATCTTTGTACTCTTTTAAGTGCTTGCTCTCTACTTAATCCGTTCTTAAGTGCGTCACGATATACTCTCTCACCATTCTTACCAAACTTTTTAAAGATAGGATTGTTACCTGTCTTTACTTTCTTACTAAAATCCTTGACTCTACTGTTGACTCTACTATTACTATTAGATGTGTTCTTATTGTTAGTCTTAGATCGTCTGTTTGGATTATAAAAATCCAGATTCAACATACGAAGGATAGAATCCATCAATCCAAATGGATTTAACAATGCTTGTAGTCCTACTATCCCTAGTAGTAATGTTCCTAAACCTTTTAACCTACCCCAAAAACTATTGTTACCATCAACTAATGCAGAGAATCCATCTAGTATTTTAGTTACACTACCCTTTGCAAATCCATATAACTTCTTGACTACAAAACTTAATTTCTTTAAGAAGACTGCTATCTTTTTTATCTCTCCTGCATCTGACATCCATGTTAGGAGACCTTTTATAGCAAGTAGATTTACAAGACCTGCAACAAATTGCATTGCAGATAGTAATAGTCCCTGTACACCACCAAAGAGTGCCTTACCAAAACTTACAAGAGCACTCTCCTTTGGTTTCTTTATCTGTGATTTCTTTATCTTACCAATACCTTTCCCCTTTAAGGCATTCTGTCTTTCAAACTCGTCCTCATTTCTTTGATCCCTTTCACGTTGTAATCTACGACGCTCAGTTACCTCCCTCATCTTATCAACTTTGATAGATGCAAGAGATATCTCATGAAGATCTTTTACTACAACACCAATACTATTGACAGTCTTCCCAAGACGATTGACCGCTAAAAGATTAGTCCTAGGACCGTTAGAAGCAAGAGTCTTCTTACCACTTCCGCTAGGATTAACTAATTTGTAAGGGTCTATTTTTGGGTTAGCCACTTGCTTGTTGAGCTGCTTGTTGATCCTTCATTCGTTTCTCTTCTTCTCTTAAGAAGTCGATTAACATTGTGACATAGATTTCCTTCTCCCAAGGCATAAGGTTTTCAATGTGTTCTATATGCCATTTATGATGATGTATTAATGCAAAGTTAGTATCATAATACTGTCTCAGTGTATTATGGAGAAGGGCTATCCGAAAAAAGATGCTAGACCTTCTAGTGTAACGTCGCTCACTACTTTAGTGTTTGGGTTAGTAACCTTGAGTGTGTGAGTTAACTTAGGCATTGTCTCAAAGAATTGTTGAACATCTTTAAACTGAGCTGAACTCATTGANTCTAAAAATTCTAACACTTCTTTATGAGGCATGTTCTTACAGTCATGTACTTCTTCTGGTGTGGTGACACTCTTCACACAACTTGCTGCCATCTCAAAGATTTGATCTACATCTTGTCCGTCATTAACGAAGTTTGCTTTAACAAATGTATCAAGACTTGGGTAGTCCATAGTAATTAAGATCTCATCTGATATCTTAATCTCTCTGCTATGACCTTTAGTCTTCTTAACTTTGATAGAATCAAGAGGGATCTTAACTTCTACCTGTGTTTCATTATCATCAGGGCAGGTCACACCTACATCTACACTCTCACCAACAGACTTGGTTCTGATCTGTAAGAATACAAATTCAATATCAAATGTTGGTAGTGCTTCTACGTCTTTAATATCAGTGCAAGCTGCAATGATATCTTTGATAGCATTCACAATACTATCTTGGTTGCCAGTTTCAGTAGCAATTAATAGAACTTTCTCTTCCTTGACAAGGAATGGTCTATAATTTACAACTCTACCGTCAGACGGTAGTTTCATTTTAAATTTTGGGGTTACTAAGGTCGGTAATGCCATAATAATTTCAATTCAGTACAATTATTTAGGGAGGTTCTAGAAGTTATATGTGATCCACTTAGATCTATCCTTTACTGTTCTAACAGATGCCTTTCTAGGATCGTGTTGATGATCACCAGGAATATGTGCTTCATGAGTTCCCCAGTCGGTATACGATGGAACATAGTATCTATATCGTTCAAAATAAAATCCTACAGTCAGTGTATTAACTCTTGACTCCATGTTATTCAACTGAGTTGAACCTAGATTAAATGGGAACACCTGTCTCAGTTCCCACATAGCAACGATACGATTTCGTTGTGGCATTCCAAGCCATCCCTGTCCAGTTCCACATTTCTTTACGTATGATGCCCACCTATCTTTATCAAAAATACTAAGTATATTTCCTCCTCCTCTCTCCCATTTGAATATCCTTACTACAGGTGCACAATAATTATCATAGAAATCTACATACTGATCTGCATCATTCCTTGTGAATGCCATCCATCTTTCAAAAAGTGTTCTTGTCTTATGGTTAGCTGGAACCTTGAATGTCATACTTACTTGACTGAAGTTAGTACCAGTAATATATCTGTGCGGTGAACCCATTGTAACTAATTGTCCAGTCGCCATCTGTTTACTAGGTAAACTTACACTATCACAATAGTAATCTAATAAGAATGCCTCATCATTATTACTTAAAGACCAACCTGGTTGACTACCAAACATGGAGGGTGTAAGAAAATGCACCGAGTACATGTTAGTGTAACTAGGATTGTTCTGTAGTTTTCTAGAGAACGCAAGGAACTCTTGGAAAGAACTATCTCTAGCATCTTGTTGATTAGGAACTGATCCTCCAAACAAATTATACTTGGAGTTAAATGCTGCAGCATAATCTTGCAGTGTCTGATCAAATGCAGGACCTATTGAGTTGAATAAGTTTGAAGTAACTGATGATATTAATTTACCAAACATTATACTTTAAGCTCCTTTTCTGTGATTAACATGAACTCCCATCCACGATCTTTACAATATTCTTTAGCTGCTTCCCACTTTGCTTGATTAATAGCATAGGTAACAACCTCTGTGATATATGCTTTAGTTTGTCTCTTTTGTTTCTTAGGTTGTTTAGTCTGTCTTAGAGGTTTAACCTCAACCATATACTTCTTGCGTCCTATTTTTACATAGAAATCAGGAAAGTATCTGTGCCGACGACCATCAGCAGGAGAGATGTATGGAATAACTATCTCTTCACTACCCCATTCAGTAACAGAAGATGACCTATCACACCAAACCATGAACTTATACTCCCACGAAGACCTATAAATAATGTTATGATAATCACCTTTGTACTTTCGTGGAAAGGTAGGACGGTATTTTCCTTGATACCTCATAAATAATACATGTATCAAAGACTATTTAGGTAGAAAGTTGGCTGTTTACAGATATCCATATAGATTACCCGCTACAAGATCACAATCTGGTGGTAAGGCAGCTGATATGCCTACAGATGCTACTGATTATTTGATGATAAGACGTGAGAGATATAAGTACGATGACCAATCAGTCCCTGCTTTCTATGACAGGCGTACACCAGGTAATCAACAAACTATAATTGCACACCCTGACAGGTGTTACATTGCTATACCTCCACAAATTACTACACAATATGCACCTGCATATAGGAGAGCAGACGTTGGTGTGTCTGGTGTTGCAGCAATGGGACTACTAGGTGATGGTAAAGACTTTACTGCAATGGCAGGAACATTACAAGATGCTGCAGCTGCTGCACTACCTGAGTTCTCTACTGGTGCTATCCTTTCTATGATCAATGGATTCAACCAGTTCATAGGTTTACAAGGTCAGTTAGATATTAATACTATACAATCACTACAGAGTGGTAAGATATTCAACCCATATAGTGAACAGATATTCCAAGGTATGAGTTTTAGAACTCATAACTTTGCTTTTAAATTCTTAGCACGAAATGCTAGAGAGTCACAAGAAATTAAAAGTATCATAGATTATATTAAGATAGGTTCAGTCCCTAAGATAGCAGCAGGTGATTACAATAAGAAATTTATCAACAAGAACAAGAAGTTCTCAGCGTATGGTAAGGATAAAGAAAGAGATAAAATGACCTTCGATCAGGACTGGTTTAAGACAGATGCTTTCAGTGGTGATTCTGGATACGCATATCAAAATAGATTCTTCGAGGTTCCAGATAGATATCAGTTAAGGTTTGTTCGTTTCGGAACTAACGTTAGTGATCTTGGTAAACTTGAACCTTCACAACGAAGAGATCTAATGTTTAAAATTTATCCTTCTGTTTGTACAGGTATCAATGTAAACTATACACCAGACAATCAATACGTAGCACTTAAAAATCCAACAGAAGAAACTACTGATGTCCCTGCGATAGTTATGACTATAACATTCACAGAGACTAGGTTACTCACACAGCAAGACGTTGCAGCAGGTTACTAATGGCATTCTTTTCTTATCTCCCAAATGTATATGTAGGTGAAGGCATCAAAGATGATGAGGACTTCAAGTATCGCCTTGTCAAAAATATATTCCGAAGAGCAAAGACTAGAGCAGACTTAGATCAGTATGTAACTTTACTCGAAGCATATGAGGTAGGAGAAGATGAGTCTCCTGCTAATGTAGCACTAGCATTTTTTAATGATCCATTCTTAGACTGGATGATCTTAATGGTTAATAATATTACTGATGTATATGAACAGTGGCCAAAAAACATCAATGATCTACAAGAATATACAAGAAGAAAGTATAATAATCCAGATGCTGTTCATCATTACGAGACAGTCAGAGCAGAATTTAATGGAGAGACATTCTTAGAGCAAGGTATACAAGTTAATGACACATGGAGAACTGTATTACCAGACGGTACTACACTAGGAGAAACTCAATCAATCTATCCAGTGACAAACTATGAGTATGAAGACTATCTAAATGAACAGAAACGTATCATAAAATTACCTACACCACCTGTAATAGAACTAATACTAGCAGAGTTTGAAGATGTAATTGCTTATGAACCTCACTCAGAACTAGATCAGAAAGGTAATAAGAAGAGTTCATTAAATATGTCATCTCGTTTCCTTAATACTGCAGGTATTTCTGCTGCTAGTAAGTCTAGAGATGAGGGTATAGGTTATGTTACATCATATGATAACGGACCTGGTAGTGCCACAGTCCAGGTAGGAGCCGCACAGACTACAACAGAAACTACTGCTCCAGTAACATCAGTAACACCAGACGCTGGTACAAGTAATACTACAGTAGCGGGAACCGCAACTGCTACAGAATCATCAACAACTTCAACTACAACTTCTTCCAGTTCAACTTCTAGTTCTTCTAGTTCAAGTAGTTCTAGTTCAAGTAGTAGTAGCAGTAGTAGTTCTGGATCCTCATCTTCTGGATCATCAGGAGGATACGGAGGAGGATACTAAAAAACCCTACACGCGAAAAATTCTGGCGAATTTTTTTTCGGGTATAGGGGAATTAAAAGATGGATTTCATAATGTATTCAGTGCTTAGAATTGGATCGTTACCTAGAAGATCTAACTGCAATTCATCTGCATCTACATACACATCATCCTTTCCTTTACGAACGTGTAACCAATAATATGTACCGTCTTCTCTCTTGAAAAAATAACTTGTGTTATGTGAGTCAAGAGTAAACANAGCAACGACATGAGGGTATTCAATCTTACGATTTGGATCAGGTCTACATGACTTACCCATGTCACCATACATAGGTCTCGCACCACTACCATGTGGTGTAGGTAAGTTTCTACCGTGGTCTCCAAATAAATCGTAACCCTTAGTCACGTTGTCTCCAGTCATCTGATCTGTCATTCTTAAACCAGTCTGCTATATCATCTGCACCATTAAAACCTTTCTTATGCTTTTTTGGATCTGAATCTCCGATGTCTAAAAATTTAAGACAAGATCCATCTTCATCTGTTGCTAATCTTCTTGCTTGACTCAGCATACCTCTTGCTGATGTATTTACTTTCGCTAATTTCTGTGCCCATATCATATCTTCTATACTTACTTCGGTTCCTGATGCAATNTCTTTGCAAATGCCTTCCAAACGAAGACGATATTGGGTAGATAACATAAACTAATACATGTGATTAGTATTATTTAACTACCTTCCATCCCAGATCATATCAGGCATTGCAGACTGTCCTGGTTTCACGAAAAAGATTAAGATAAAATAAGCACCGAACCATATTAGATTGAAAGTCCATGCCTGTCTGTAAAGATATTTCCTTACACGCATTGCAACATCAACCTTAGCAACTGCTACAGGATCGTATGCATTTCCTACTTGTCTTAGTATCTGTTCAATAATCACAGCAATAATTGTACCTATCACTAGAGGATANAATGCAAAGTTTGCAAATGACATTACATAGATTAGTAAATTAATCATCGTGATCGTCCCAAGGGTCTGCTAGTCCTTTGTTACCAAAGAACCCTTTGTATATACCAAACGCTGCTAACAGTATAGTAATAACTGCTATTGAAATCCCGAATGTAAAATTGGGATCAGCATTATAGTGTGGAATAATTGCGTTACATTTAGTCCAAGTACCTGGTAGTGTATAAACAGGAGGACAAGAGAGTAACAAGTCTCTGATAGCTAACATTTCTGTTCCCATTATCTTAGTGGTGTTAAACGTGCGGGTATGTCACCGTCGTCATCATCATCTTCATCTTCTAACTCAGCGATTCTATTTTCTAACGCTTTGTTTAGCATCCGATCTTCTAACGCACGGTCTGGTGTAAATTGTAGGTCAACTGTTCCCTCTGCGTCAACCTCTGGTTTGAATTTCACAACAAGTAATTCATCACCAGTCTTCACTTCAGTCATCTCTGGGTGTCTTCTCTTTACTTCAACAGGATTGTTTAACATAGAATTAATGCTAGTCAAATTTCTATACATCAAGTTCAATGCCATGATGAACAAGACTGCTATTGATAATAAAAATAAGATGGGAACAAGTGCCATTAGTGATGCGGATTATAGTAATTTAACATTAACAATAAGATCATAATGATAACAAGTATTGCAAGGATAGTCATAACAATTTGTAATTATTTAACTCTAAAGACCACAGTATATCTATATCCATACTCTTGTTTTGGAGCATGTCCCCTGTGCTTTAGATGGGATGGGAATACTATTACTCTACCAGGTTTATACTGATAGATTCTAGTACCCTCGGCAAATGGATCTTGGATTTCAAATTCTCCACCCCAATCTTGTTTCCAAGTAGGGTTTAACATAACCATAATAGTTCTTTGATCAGAGTCTCCATCAGTGTGAAAACTTCCTTCACAAAATTGATGCTGACAATTAAGAGAAATATAATACAAGTAAAAATCTTTCTTCATTCTTGATTGAATTGCTTCAAACATATCAAAGAAATCTTGAGCGTAAGGACTCAAGACTGTAGTTCTATTCAAGTTTTCTCTTTGAAATATTTGACTTCCAAATAACCTATGGGTTGATGTATCACCGTAAGGAAAACCCTCTCGATTTGCAGTGTTACCTGCGGTCAGAGGGATTTTGTCAGTCACAATGGGAAAGAAATTATGTAAGTATCTTTCATCAAAGAGATCATCAATAACGTCAATCATCTGTTGAATAATGTTTTAACTGGGACTTGTAGTTTATCGAGGAGATCTCTTTCAACCTCATCAATAACCTTATCCAAGATGTCGATATCAATCTCCATGAATGGAGGAATGATACCTAATAATCTTAGCAAACCATCTACGAATAGTGCGAGTGCTGTAAACCCTAGAATCATAGAGATAACTGTAGCATCTCTGTTATGCTTACGCATAGATTCTTCATCAATTCTTTGTGCTTCAGCAATAGCATCTGCTACTGCTTTCTGTACAAGTTTGTCTACTTCTTTCTTAGTATAGAATGAACCAAACGCAGGTATATCTATTCTACCTACGTCTGAGAAAGGGAAGCGTGACATATTAGCCTCCGTCAAGAGAGCATCCTATCACACTACCACCAATGATACCTGCAGGGATTGCCCACCACCTGCCTTTACCTTGTGATCCATAACCTGCAAGTCCACCACCTAAGAGTGCACCGATTGCTGCTCCATCTGAACAGTCATTCTCATCTACCTCATTGTATACTGTAACGTGTCTACGATATACAGGTGCGTTTGCTACAGGGTTCTCCTGACATGGAACTTCTACTGTCTCGTTCCATGATTTAACGAAACCAGGACTGTCGAGAGTACCTGGTACATATTCTTCTCTGTATTCTGTTTTAAAACAAGTTCTTGTTGTCGAGTATCCTGCTTGATAATCATCTGCAAGGACAGCAAGTGGGTTAAGTAGTAAAACAGCAGCGAGTGCAAGTTTCATTAGTCTCCTTTAAGTATGCTTTTATTATAGCAGAAAGGGGAGTGATGTAAACTCCCCTTGTGCCAGTTTATAATTAGTCCTCTTCCGCTAAGGATTGAAAGTAGGATAACGTATCTGTTTCTTCAGCAGCAGGTGCAGCAACTGCACTCTTCTGTCTGAACTCAGTTACTTCAGCACCCCAATCTCTTGGTGTACCTCTACCTTCTGTCTCGTCCTCAAGAGACTCATCAAGCGAAGGTGCGACCCTTGCCTGTGACTTAAGGACTAGATCTAAACGTGCTTTAAGTGCATCATATGACTTAAAGTTTTTAGAATCTTCAAACTCAGCAAGAGAGTAACCTTTCTTCCAGATTTCTTCTAGTTGCTCATCATCAAATCCACCTAGCGTTGCAGGTGCAGCGAACTCTGACTTGTCATAGTTCCAATAACCATCTACCTTTCTGATCTTAAGTTTAAAGTCAGCACCCTTCCAGAAATTGAATGGGTCGATAGGTGTTTCATCTGCAAATGCAGGTTGCATTGCTTCGACTAATTTATCAAAGATCTTCTTACCATACTTATATAAGAAAACCTTTCCTTCGTTCTCTGGGTGTGCAGGGTCTGACACAACATAGATGTTAGAGTAGTAAGAGAGTTTTCTCTTCTGTGCTCTAGCGATTGCTTTGTCTGACTCTTTTCCACTGTTCCAGAGTTCACGATTAAGTTCTCCAACAGGATCATCTTTACCGATAGTAGTTAAACTGTTCTCGATATACCATTGACCTTGAGGTCCCTTAAACGCATGACTCCATATCTTTGCCCAAGGCATGTCCTCTCCATCGGGAGCAGGAAGGAATCTTATGACTGCGAAACCATTACCAGACTTATCTAGTTCGGGTTTCCATAGTCTCTCATCCGCACCTGTTTGTGTAGGTTGGTTGAGTTTTTCTATCTCTTGTGTTAGTCTCGCAAGTGAATTGCCAGAACTAGCCTTCTTTAAAGAAGCAAAAGACATAATCGTATTCTCCGTATTGAATGTATTGATACTACTGTATGATCGTAGCGTACTATTTAGGGCTTGTCAAGTTCTTTTTCTTTAGCATCTGCTAACGTCTTGACCATGTTGTCCATGCAATCTGCTAGATCTTTAAATCCAAATGCTTCACACATTGCATTGACTCTAGTCTTCATGTCTGCTGCCTCATTATCTGTCTGTGCAGACAAACATAACCTAGTGTAAAATAATTTTTGTTTTTCTATCAGATCTTCACAGTCTTCTATATGTTCTATCTTTTCTGACTTAGACATCAGTCCTAGTCTACCTGTATGGATAGCAACCTCTTGATATGTGTTAAAGATGTCCTGTAATTGTTGTTGTACCTGATCTGATTTAAAAAACTCACTCATAAAGGTAACACTCCTTTGCTAGTTGGTTTCATATAATTTAAACGTTGTGCTTCATGCTTCAAACGTTCTTTAAGAGGTTTGGATAATAGTTTTGGAACAGTTTCTAGTTCGATTTCTTTCTCTTGACAATAGGCAACTACTGCTTCGATGTATGTGATCAAACCATTACTATTCTTTACTAGTCTCTCAATCTCTTGAGAGAACTTAACAGGGGTTAGAAAGGTATCTTCTAATGCTTCTTTAGGCATTGGTTTTTCCCCTAACAAAGTCCTCAATGTATGATTTGAGTAGTTGTAAATAGTCATCAAGATTGTACTTCTGAAATACTTGAGTAGATCCTTCTTCTGTTGCGATGAGTGTGACAATTTTCTTTACCTCAATACCTGCACGTTCTAAGAACATCGCTGCGTATGCAGTCTCTTGAACAAAGTAATGTTCAATATGATCTTCTTGTTTTGATTTAGTCGAAGTCTTAAAATCTATCACTGCTAACTCACCGTCGAACTCAGCGATACAATCGACACGACCTGCGAGTCCAAGATAATGACTGTAAAGGAAGGTTTCTAAACAATGTATGTTGTCGATTCGATTGAGTTCTGATTTAGCGGACTGAAACATTCTAACAGACAATGGATTATTTTCCAAGTATTTGTCAAGATTTAATTCACCATTGATATAATCTTCGGTGATGCTATGGAACGCAGTCCCTCGTTGTGTAGTCCTTGCAGTGATTCGATTCGCCTCGTCTTCACCTATTCTATTTCTCCACTCTTTAAAAAATTGAGCGTTCTTATACGACGTGATTGAGGTTACACTTGGATAATATTTATCAGCATCAGGAATTTTATAAAACCTAACACCATCTTTGTTAACAGGATCGCAGTCCTGTAAGTCAAGGGGTACATCAACGAAATTAAAATTCATTTAAAATCCTAAATTATATTTTGCTATTAGATAAGATCTAACTAATCCAGAGCGAACAATATCATCTATACCAAACTCAACACAGGTAAAGTCTTTGTCCATTGCCTGTAAGATTTTAATAAAGTCTGAGATGCCAGAGGTTTCTCTCTCTCGTGTGAGATCAGTTTGTGCAACGTCACCGCAGAACATAATCTTAGAGTCCTCACCTATACGAGTGATCATAGAGTCAAGTTCATGGAAGTTTAAGTTACTGAACTCGTCTACTATTACGATAGTATTATCAAGAGTAACACCTCTGATAAAACTTGTAGACCAGAAATCTATAGTGTCCTGTGCCCTAAGATTATCGTAGAGCATTTCAAATGAATTGTCATCAGGCATACTAAACATATACCTTACCATATTTTTGTATGGTATTTGATAGAGATAGGATTTATCCTCATGGTCACCAGGTAGGAAACCAATTTCTCTAGTAGGAACCAATGATCTTACGATTACTATTTTATCATAGGGTGAGGTGTCGTCAAGGACTTCCTGCAAGGCAAGATATAATGTAATAAAAGTCTTACCAGTTCCTGCAGCCCCATGCAGTAAGATATTCTTTCCCTCACTGTAAGACTTGAACACAGCTTTCTGATTATCTGTCAGAGGTTTGATGTCTGACATATAAGTTTTGTCTATAGGTTTCTTGCGTTTCATTTGTTTCGCAGTCATTCCATTAGGAAAAGTCTTAGGTGCGTTAGTTCCTTTTCTTGCTTTAGGCATTAGGTATAACGAGATAGATTTGCTAGGGGATGTGCTGATTGTACTTTAGACATGACTTCTTTGAATCCATCACTCATCTTAGGATTACCATACATCTCTGATGCACAACCCTCATTCCAATTTCTATCCCAATCGGGATTGTCCTTTCGCCATTGTTCATAGTTTGCAATAGTCAGGTTGAGTTCTTTCTTTTCACCTGTTTTATTATTTATTACAGGGTAGATGGGCATTTATTTACCTCCGATAAGGACTTTGAATAGTCCTTTGATAGATGTGAGTAAAGGATAAGGATCGTTGATCCCTATCTCATCAAACAAATACATGTTTAATCTAAAAGCATAATTTGCTTCTGCTATTATAGCATTCTTTTCTGATTCTGTGAACCCCATTCTATCTAAACGGAAACGATATATTGTTTTCCATTCCTTTGCATCATCTATTGAAGGGAAGTCATAGAAGTCTAATCCTTTTCCTACAGGTGGGTTCAATGCTTTCTTTGCAATGTTCTTTAGTATCTGTCCACCAGATAGGTCTCCAATGTACCTAGTATAATGATGTGCTACTAGTAGATAAGGATCTTGTTCAGCAATCTCTTTAATTCTATAGGTGTATGTGTTACATGCTTCAGTCATATAGATTTCATCCTTCCAATAAGGACCATAATAATATTCTAAATCTTTTTCTAAAGATGCTACACGTTCTAACTCTGGATAGTATACTTGTTTAACTCTCTCATCATTAGATCCTCTGATAGCAGTCTCCATTGTGCTATACACATAATAAAACTGAGCAAGTAAGTTACGATACTCTTCTGGATTCAATACACCACGAAGAAAAGCACCAACAAACTTAGTGTTCTCTGCTGCTGAGTGTGACTTCTTAGTTCCTAATTTTAATTCTTTTGAAAATTCTACCACTCCATTGCCTCCGAGATAATAGGATATTGTTCGACAAAAATTTTCTTACATTCTTCTGCTATTTCCATGTGTTCTTTCTGAGTACCATGTCCTGTTCTTAGTTCTATGTAGTGCATCCAAGAACGGATAGTTCCTGTCATGTAGATACGAGTAGGAACTGCCATAGGTAGTATCATTCTTGCACATTCTTTAGCGATACCATCTTCAAGCATTTGTTTATATACATTCATTGTCTCCGCAAAATTATGTTGCATCCAGATCTCATACTTCTGTCTTAGATGAGGATCAAGATCATCAATAGACTTCTGACGATTAGTTACGTCTTGTCTTCTTAAGTCTGGTAAAGGAATAGTATCACCAAGTAAGCTACTATCAGCATACCGTTGACTAAACTCTTGGAAAGTAAACGACCTATGTCTCAGTATCTGTGCAGCAATAGCACGAGTTGTCTCTATCTCTAGAGTCATGTGTGCTTGCTCAAAGATTGACCAATGCTGATGCTTGATACAATACTTTAATAGTCCTGATACTTTAGGGTTGTCTTGATTGTTAGGGTTAGATACTCTAGCAATGTATCCAATTTGTTGTTCTGCGTCTGGTGTATTACTGATGATACTTACTTTCATTTCTGTCAAATAAAATTCTAGAGATTACATAGAGTGCTAATGAACTAAGGTATCCTAAAGGAGGTAGTCCAAAGAGACCAGGTATTACCCAGTTCCAACACTGCCATAGGATAAGAGGTTTAAGAAAGAAGTTAGCAATACTACCTACCGCTTCATAACTTTCTCTTTTTTCTTTTTCTTCCTTAGTTTCTTGCTTGGGATTAAAGTACACTGTCATTGTCTACCTCTCCCTTTCTTAGATTTCTTTGCTTGGTCTGCAGGGTTCTTCCAAAGGTTAGGTGCGACTCTACCTTCTGCCTGTTTGAATGTCACAAAGTCTTTCTTGAATGCATCATAGTAATGATCAAACAAATCTACTGCCTTTGAAGACATAGCAATATCATAATGAGACTCACCGTCTTTCTTATACTCTACTAAGTATGCAGTATAAGGAAGGGTGGTATCGTTTGCATCTTCCACCTTGCAGTCTTTCTTAAGAACAGTGATACTCATGAACGATTACCCCAGATAATTTGTGGAAATGCTTCTTGGATTACTGCCTTAGTGATACGCTTATACTTTGATGTAAGCTTACCATCTTTTACAAGACAGATTAATTCTGCCTCCTGTGCAGACAACCCTTCTATGAGTTGTATGAACATTTGTTCTCTCTTTGTTCTCTTAAGAGAATCTTGTCCACCTTTTACAAATCTAAAGAGACCTCTGTACTCAGTTTCTAAACGAGTATGATCTGTCCCTGCAGGTGCATCGTTAGGTGTGTAAGGAACTTCGCCTTCGGGAATCATGGAGATTACACTCTCATCAAAGTTCCAGATTAAAACTTGACGTAAAGCATTAGAGTTATGTTCTCTAAGTAGTTTTACTTTTTCTGCTTTAGTCTTTGCATTAGAGACCTTACGTAAGACCTCAGTAATTAGTAATCTAGGATTACTATTTTCAAGTTGTTGTGTTGCCATAATTAGTTAATCATCATCGTCATCAGACTCGTAATCTGCCCACGGATTTTCTCTGCGAACATACATTAGGTCATCATGTAACATGTCACCGTTTTCATCAAACATCTCAGGATGTGTGACTGATTTAGAATAGGCAGCGTTCTCGATGTAATCTTCAACGTAACCTTTTGCTAACCACGAAACGGTTATACCAAGAATAAAAGCACCAATAACGGTTAATACTACAAGTGCAATTTCCATAGGACTCTCCTTAGTTATTCTTATTTAGTATCGTAAAAGAAGGTCAATGTTAACCTTGAGTCTTCAAAGTCAGTCCCAAAATAAGATCCTGCTCTATGAGGTGTTCTACCTTCATATGCTATCAGACGATTATAATAATTGTGAATGACATGAACTGTCTCAAAGTTAGTACGGTTATACTCTTCCTTGATAGTATTAAATGCTGTGATAACTTCCTCATCATGTGAAGAACAAGCATCAGCATAAGGTTTACCCATCTTAGATTCGTGTAATCTTTTACCGATGTAAGTTCCAGACTCATCTGGAATAGGATTTTTATCATTCAGATATATCATTCCAGATAACTGGAATGTATCATTATGATATAACCCTTCACCATGAATACCTGGTGTCAGATGATACCAAGCTTCAAATTGATTGATCTCTAGTAGTAACCCTAACTCCAACTCAGTTTTAATCTTTAGTTGTAAGACAGGATCTACTTTAGATCTGATACCAGGATACCTAGGGTTAGAATCATTGATAGGATTATCATGCTCTTTCTTTAGAGTTGATAATGCTAATGATCTGACATGGTATACATTTTCAAAGAACATATCTTGGAACCGATAGTTTCTATCAGGTTCACCACTAGTACCCATAGTTGTATGTTGATTACCACCCCTGCCCATCATGGCAAGGTCGGCAACAGTCTTAGGAATACCTTGATTCATATGCCTTTGTATCGTTTAGAATACGAAATAGATAGTTTCTTATCTTCTCCGCTTTCTTTGTTCCTAGATGACCGTATGCTTCGGTGCATTGTTTATCACCATCCACTAGGTATGCATCTAGATCAGAAACCATTAAGGCAACTCCCTTGAGAGTAGTAGAGTTTTTAAATCTCTGTATGAACTCAGGACTTGCTTTAATTTGTCTCAAATAATTATAACACTTAAATGGAAATTTGTCACGCTCGAAAGCTTGATCAATGGCGTACTCAATTAGTTCGCATAGTTCCTCATAGTGTGAGGGTAGAAATGGTTTTGCCATTTGTAATCAAATAATATTATTCTCTCTCAGATATTTAACAGTGTCAATACAACCACCTAATTTGTCTGCATTTAGTAATACTTGTGGGAATGTAGCACCATCTCCAAACTCATCATAGAATGCTCTTCTACTGAAGTGGTGATCTAAAATGTATTCCCTGTATGAAATAGACTTTCCTTTGAATACTTCTTTAATTTTATCACAATAGGGACAACCTTCTTTACTATAGACTGCAAAGTTCATGCCTGATCTCCTATCGTTAACTTCTACACCAATTAATGCGTCGTTTAATGCCATGAGAATTGAAATGAAAAAGGGTGGAACTTGTCCACCCAGTTATTTAGAAATTTAACCTTCGCTTTAGAAAGTAAATTTAACACCTGCTTTAGCAGACCAGTCAATGTCATCTTCTGCAGTTACACCAGAGATTTCTCCGTAGAACTTATCATAAGATCCACCAAGGTATCCGATTAACTCAACGTCACCGAACTCATCAGTTGCTTCTGTGTGAGTTACTGTAGGACCACCAGATACGTACCAACCGATACCACCAGGTGTTTCTCCCTCGTAACCAACTACTGCTTCTAATCCACCAGATGTATATGATCCGTCTGGATATGAACCTGTTGCTTCTAAGTTAACATATGGACCAGCAAAAGCTGCACCAGATACTAGAAGAGGAGTTGCTGCTACTGCAGCTATTGTTGATTTAAAATTCATTTGTTTTTTAGAGTGTCTCGCAGAAAAAAATCCTGCGGATGTTAGACCACCCCGACATGGGGGTCTTTGCATTACGCAGGGTTACGATCTTTCGAGTCCTTCGTTATGTTGGTATTTATTATATCACACGTTCTTTTTTGTGTCAACTGTGCCAGTTTGTGAACTGTCACTCTTGGATGCCTTTTTAATTAGTTTAGCGTACAGCACATCAGATTGTGAATAGAGATGTGGATTATTCTTCGCTAGTTTTATTAATTTTTTTGCTGTTTTTCTGTCGCTCATTTCGTATTGTTAGTATTTGTTTTCCAATATCAATTCTACTCTCTCTGTATTCGTCTGAATTAAAATCTATGTCTATGACATCCATTGGGTCAACAATGGAATCAAACTCTAAATCTTTATTGCCAACGATCTTTTTTAATTGAGGAGTTAATTGATCGCTTGGGATCTTTGGTAGTTCCATAGTTATTTATACCTATAAGAAAGGCACCCGAAGGTGCCTGTAAGTTCCGATTGTAGAGATTCCACGAAAGGTCTCAATCGTATTTATTAACCTATTGAAGGAGCAGTTAACGCAACTTCTGTAGTCTCAGCAGATGCTAAGTCTAATGGGAAGTTGTGTGCATTTCTTTCATGCATTACTTCCATACCTAGGTTTGCTCTGTTAAGAACATCACCCCATGTTGGGATAATTTTTCCGTTAACATCTACAACTGATTGGTTGAAGTTGAATCCGTTTAGGTTGAATGCCATTGTACAGATACCCATTGAGGTTAACCATACGCATACAACAGGGAACACTGCCAAGAAGAAATGTAGTGAACGTGAGTTGTTGAAAGAAGCATACTGGAAGATAAGACGACCAAAGTAACCGTGTGCTGCTACTATGTTGTATGTTTCTTCTTCTTGTCCGAACTTATAGCCGTAGTTTTGACTCTCTGTTTCTGTAGTTTCCTTGATCAAAGATGAAGTAACTAAGCTACCGTGCATTGCACTGAAGAGACTACCACCGAACATACCTGCTACTCCTGCCATATGGAAAGGATGCATTAGTATGTTGTGCTCTGCTTGGAACACGAACATGAAGTTGAACGTACCTGAAATTCCTAGAGGCATACCATCAGAGAATGAACCCTGACCAAATGGGTATACTAAGAACACTGCAAATGCTGCAGATACAGGTGCTGAATATGCTACACATATCCAAGGTCTCATTCCTAGTCTGTATGATAGTTCCCACTGTCTACCCATGTAGGCAGAGATTCCGATTAAGAAGTGGAAGATTACCAACTGATAAGGACCACCATTATACAACCATTCATCAACGGTTGCTGCTTCCCATATTGGGTAGAAGTGTAGACCTATAGCGTTTGAAGATGGTACTACAGCACCAGAAATGATGTTGTTACCATATAAGAAAGAACCCGCTACTGGTTCTCTGATTCCGTCGATATCGACTGGAGGTGCAGCAATGAATGCTACGATGAAACATGCTGCTGCTGTGAGTAAGCATGGGATCATGAGTACACCGAACCAACCAACATATAGTCTGTTGTTTGTAGATGTTACCCACTCGCAGAACTCTGGCCATCCCTGTAGGAGACCACCCTGTCTGCTGCGTGTTAGATTTGAGGTTGTCATTAGTAAGACGATTTTTAAGTAGGGCACCTAGGGTAGATGCGAAACTTATTTCCAGTAACCCCTCGCTACTGGATATGAAAGACGTAATTTATCCTCCCATAGGTCTTGGTTAGCGGGAGCATTATGGTGAGGGAATCCTCACCGACTAATATTATATATGAAGAAATGTTACCTTGTCAAGACCATACAAATATTACAATACTTAATGAATATTATAAGTTTCCCTTATTGAGTAAATTTACTTAGTCTAGATCCCCCAATGGTTGTGCCCGATTTAGTAGAGAGTTTATACATTTCCTCGTGCATAGAAATGTCACATGATTCGTAGACAGGTTCTTGTATATATTTTGATCCCTTCAATGGATTAAGATCAAACCAAACATCATAAGGTAATTTCTTTGGAGCTGGTATTGTCATTTTATTTTTTATTTATTCCCCATGAGTACTAGAGAGTGCCTGATATCATTGACATATGAGTGTTTCGGCATATATGCTGAGTGAAAATAGTTTCCATTATAGAAGATAGCACGGTTATATTGTATAGGTTCAAGGTGATACATCCTCCAGTTTTCATCACCAACAAACTCTTCATACTCATATGAACCACGAACTTGTTTACTAAAAATCTTTTCTTGTACGTGTTCTGGTAAATCTATACCTTGAGTATAATTATTCCAAGTATAAAATGCTGTGCCACCTGCACCTTCACTCAACCATAGATTCAATACGTATTCTTTACTATCATGATGAGGATACCATGCCTTACAGTTACATCTCATCCTATCCTTATAGATGTTAGTGAATGATTGTTCTACCCAAGGATTAAATCCTACCCAGTTACTAAGTAAACTTTCCATGTTAAGAAAGAACTCGTATGGTATTAACTGTCTCCAACCAGGTGATGCAGTAGGATAAAAGTAATCAGATTCAAAGGCAGGTATCTGACTTAAGAGTTTCTTATACTCATCAGGTTTCTTTAGGAAGTCATTGAATATTAATACCTCTAACTCACCGACCTTAAAAGTCTCTGGGTATGGGTTGTTTATATCAAAGATAGTTTTATCTGTGATAATTTCCATAGTACTCTACTGCTGATGGGAACTGTAGACCTTTCTTTATCTCATTGTATCTTTGAATAACACTACCTAAATTCTCTGTCTTTATATTAAATCCCTCATCCCAAAACTTCATGTTAGATAACTTGACCTGAGTATATGGATTGATTTTATGTCCTGCAATCATATAAAGAGTAGCGTTTAAATTCTCAAAGGTAAGTGTGTCAGGTAGATTCCAGAAAGATCCTCCACGTATATCATATACCTGTTTCAGTAAAGGACTATCAGTAAAGTCTTGCATCTGTATGTCATGCCAGAAGGCAGTATCATTTCTAGCAGTCATAGCATAGTGTAAAGTAATAAAGTCTGCAAAGTATAAGAACTGTTCTCTACACACATGATTAAATGAATGTGCATCAAAACTATTGAGTGTATCTTTACCTTCAGCAATGTTACAGAACACAAGTAGGAACTCATGTATACTCATCAATCCATTTGATTCTAATGGTTCTATAAATGCACCACTCAATCCTATGCTGACACAGTTACGTACCCACATCCTCTCACTCATACCATTTCTAGTCTTGATATGTTTAAACTCCATCTCTTCTGCAACAGGACCAAGATATTCTTTGAACTCTGCTAGTGCATCATACTTATCAATGTGTTCACCAGAATAATTATATCCAGTTCCTATACTATTCCAATGTGGTATCTCCCATACCCATCCACTAGACATAGCAACTGAGTTTGTGTATAACTTTAATTCTTTTTCCTTATCTTTGTAAGGTCTCTGTGCTGCCCATGCACTATCAGTATATGTTTTATTATTAAACTCAACCCAAGGAACTTTGAGTGCATCCTGCATCAATATACGATTGAATCCAGAACAATCAAAGTATAGATCACCTATAACTGTTACATCATTACCTAATACAACACCTTTAATATACTTCTCTTCATCTAATAGAGTGTAGTAAACTTCTCCCTTGATTACATTTACTCCTTTAGGTATACAATATTCATCACGCAAATAAGTATAGAATTTATGAGTGTCAAAGTGCCATGCAGCATCCTTATCTAATTTCCAAAAGTCAATCTGTTCTGGAACTGTATTGTTCTCTAAGCATTCTGATATGGGTGACATATCATTTACAAAATCTTCAAAAGGTTTCTTACTTAGATACTGATGTGCAAACCATTCTTGTACATTGTAATGCCTCTGATCTATACGACCAAAGGGATAGTAAAATGAGTCACCTTTCTTATGAAAATTCTCAAATCTTATAGCAAGTTTATTAGTTCCATCAAACTTGGTTATAAAATCTTCATTAGGTATCTCTAATAATTCTTGCCACCTTCTCATTAATTGTGTAGTGCTCTCACCTACACCAATACCAGACTGTTCCTCTGGTTCTATTACTGTTATCTTTTTGTCTGGGAATACTTTAACTAAAGTAGCAGCAGTCATCCATCCTGCACTACCACCACCTACAATTACAATACTATTGAACTTCATAACCAGGTCTAATGTCAGCGTCACTGTTCCAACTTATTATAGTCTTAGTGTCAACCCCCTTATTTCTAGGTGCCTGATGTATCACATAACTTGGAAACATAACAACGTCACCTTCTTTAATCTCTAGTGTTTGTATATCATTCTGTGTAAATGGATTTAATATCTCTGTTCGTGGTGAATCATCTGGAAGATCAAGATAATATACGCTAGTCCATTGAGCATCAGTATGCATATGCCATCCATGTATTGACTCAGTTTCATACTGTTGAAACCATATCTTATGTACCTTTAGAGTATCAAATCCTAACTCTTGATGTATCTCTTGGATAACAGGAACTAGATGTGGTCGCAGATAATCAACCCAAGGTCTTGGGTTATCTACGAAATCCTCATGAGGTATTTCCATATCATAGTCACACCTAGTAATGTCTAAAGTATTACAATTCTCATCTACAATTCTTCTTGCGTCACAAGAATTAATTAAATCCATCAAGTCAGACTTAATGGATTCATGATTGGGAACGCTTGATAATGCTATTGGTGTGATTAAAGGGATCTTCCTTACTGTCATGCGTGTTTACGAACAGTTCCTTTTTCTCCACACTCTTTTAAGAATGCTCTTGCTTTTGTTTTTGTATCAAATATTTTTGCGAACCTCTTGTCTGGGTTCCATGCAGTTGATGATACTAAGTACTCAAGGTAATCATCTACCTTTCTTGTTGCAACCCATGTGATTGCATTTTCTTTATCTGCCGACATAATAAAATTAAAATTCTATCAATATTTATATTAGCATATTAACCAACGTTTTGCAACTTCTGAACGACTGTCTCTTTCTGCATAGGTGCAACGTCTTTTAATCCTTCTGCACTATACCAAGGTGCACTCTCCCAGTCAAACCCTTCACCAAAAGTATTGTCTGCGTTAGCAACATACCAATGACATGCTGAGTCAGGAACATCTACTGCACATTTTTCCCAGTCATCAGACCATTGAGGTACTTGAACCCATAGTGTTTCAGCGTATGCTATTTTAGGTAACACTATGAATAGGATTGAGAATGTAACAGTCCATCCTAATATGCGAGGAATAAATCTCACAGACATAGGTCTTTTATACACTTCCATTACATCATGATATGAGAGAGATAAATGATCTGACATCATGATAGTAACCCCAGTGAACCTGCTGAGAAACCTACTGCACAAAAGAATGTAAATTCATATAGTTGATAGTATGGACTATTGAATAACGTATTGAGAGACATTTGTTAATGCTGTGATTGCTAGTACTGTAACGAATAATACTTGATACTTCATGATGCTCCTTGATATGCAGGAACCATAAGTCCACCGCCTTGATCATCGTCATCATCATCCTGTCCAAATGATAAGAACAAATTGACTAAAACTAATGCTGATATAGGATAGAAGCACCATAAGATTGCTGCTATCGGAGAGATTTCATTTGTTGCTGACAATGTGTCCATTGGATTGTGTATTTTTGTTACGAGTAAGTATTTAGTTTTGTAAAGTTTTGAAAACTATACAAAAACTGGAACAGAACTTACCACTGCAAATATTGATAGTAGTATAGTAAGTCCTGCAGTTTTTTCTTTGGTCATTATACGAAACCTGGTATGATTTGACCTGTTGTTAGGTAAGCACCTAACCCTGCGATGATGCCGAGCATGGCAAGTCTGCCATTTAATTTCTCAGCAACAAGCTTTTCTCTTTCGATTGTTTTCTTTGTTGATGGTGTCATTAGAATATACCTGGTATTACTTGACCTGTTGTTGCGTATGCACCTACTGCTGCTACGAAACCGAGCATTGCTGCCCAACCGTTAAATCTTTCTGCTTCTGGAGTCATGAGTTTGTACCTCTTTGTAATTGTGAATTGTGATTGAAATTTCATCGTGTGAAATGTGTAACAGAACTGTTACGCTTTAGAATCCTAAGATTCCAAAGAAAAAGAAACTTCCTGAGAAGTAGTATGAGATGAATCCTGTTACGAGACCAAGCATAGCCAGTCTACCATTGAGTTTTTCAGCAGTAGGACCATAACCCTCGTAAGATTCATCCAAATATGGACGTGTTTCAGTTGGGTACATGTTCTGTCTTCCACCTGATTCTGTAACTGTTGTCATAGTTTTGTTAAGAAACGTAACAATATTATATATAAAAGATTAAGTTATGTCAACCCCCCAAATACAAAAAATATATATGAATCAGCATAAAAAAAGGATCATCATTTCTGATGACCCTTATAAGTTAGACTAATGTATAATGCCTATCTCGCTATACCATCTAGTTTTTGGTATGTCTATTGGCAAAGACCTATCTATTTAGCCTCCTCTGATACAGGAAATGTTACCGTTCCTGATAGCGGGTCGTTCTTATATAGATCGAAGTTATATCCTGATATGTCAGGTGCATCTAATGGTGACTCAATAGAGATTGACTCATCATCATGATTGTGTTGTGGTAGTTTATCTACTACAGATGTTAGTCTGGAATGAATCATCCACATCTCATCTAGTGCATCCTTATCAAAGTCTGGACTGTCTAAAGCTTCTTTTAATGCTTCCTTTACAGCAGAGATTGCTGTATCTAATTTAGTGTGTAGTAATCCGCAAGTCATAGTAGTACCTTTTCTAGTTGGTTTAAAAAAATGTCGTAGTTCTCATCTACATCACCGTAGAATTGAACACCTTTTGTCTCTAAGAATCTCATAATCTTGTTATAGATTACTGGATATTCGATGTCAAGAATAATCTTTCTATCGACTGCATCCCTTAGAATTTGGATGCTTGGTGAGAATCTTTCCATAAGAGTTTACCTTAATGAACCGTTGTCCCCGAAGGGAATCGGTTAGGAAGGAGTCGAACCCTCATCCTCCATGCCTATTTCAGCAAAGTGATGTAACTGATCTATGATTAAATCAATGTACTCCTCTGTCATCCATTCGTTACAAAGATCAATATAAAACTCGTCTTTCATGGAGGATACCTATTGCTAACCGTTATTATACTATAAAGATTAGTTAGTCGCAACCATTAAAGTAGTCTTTACGCATGTACCTACCAAGTATGTTGCTGTTGTAGAATTTAGGTGTGCCATCGGTGTCTGCCTCCGTAAGTACATTGTTGAGAAAGAGTTGACGAGTCTCCTCATAGTTAACTCGTCCCTGTGTTTTATGTAGGCTTATAATTTCTCTTCTGAATATTTCTTTTCCAAATTGTTTAATGTCTTGTTTAAGTTCTGCAGAGCTTCCGTAATACCGCTTCCAGTCAGACTCTGACGTAACACGTCGCTTGCCTCCTTTAGGTTTTCGTTTCTGGTAGAAATACTTTCTTCCGATGTAGACCTTCCCATTTTGTAGATTTGTAATGCGGTAGACGAAACCGACGAAATCATTAATATCGTCAGTAGAGAAAGTTGCACCTTGATATAGCCAGGGGTTTTCATAATCAGTCGCAGAGTCCGTCTTCGTCGTTGATGTCAAGGTAAGTAGTGTGTCTATCAGTATCACTACTTATACGATACGCAGTAGTATCTGAATAAACTTCAGACTTTAACTCTGCTAGTGCTCTTTCGATGTCGTCTATTAAGACTTTAAGATTTTTCTTTTGCATTGGATTACTCCCAGTATTCGTCAAGTACATCTAAGACATTGTTAAGTGCCATCTGTGCTGCTGCTCTCTCATTCTCTGTCCAATGAGGATACCAAACGTGTGTATGAATACCATCTTTGATACGCATCACACGTGATAACATTGCTACCTTATCCACTCGTCCATTCATTTAACCACCCACCAGTTTTGACCAGTCAGCATCAAACAATTCTAACCCTTTATCTGTGAGAATATGTTTGTACATTCCTGTAAAAACTTTGGGAGGAATAGTGCATATATCAGCACCCACTCTAAAAGCAGAGGATACTTGACCGACTTCCCTAATAGATGCTGCAAGGACTTGGGTTTTAGATTGGTGTGTAGCATAGACATCTGCTATCTCCTCTATAAGTTTTAATCCATCAAATGATTGATCGTATACACGACCAACGAAAGGAGAAACATATGTTGCTCCTGCCTTTGATGCTAGTATTGCTTGTGCTGTAGAAAAACATAGTGTAACGTTAACAGGGATGTCATCCTCTGATAAACTCTTACATGCTTTTAGACCTGCAGGTGTTAAAGGAACCTTGATAGTAATATTAGGTCCTATATCTACGTACTCATCTGCCATGTCTAGCATTTCTTCTGTAGTTTCACCTACAACTTCTGCTGAAATACTTGAGTGGAAAGGAAAGATCTCTGAAATCTGTTTGATTACTGTAACTGGATCGTGTCCATTCTTTAGCATCAAACTAGGGTTGGTAGTAATACCATCAACTAATCCTGTATCAAAAGCATCTTTGATAAAGTCAGGATCAGAACAGTCTAAGAAGATTTTCATTTCATATTGTTATTTCCAATATTTATTATACCATAAAAAAGACCCCTGTCAAAGACAAGGGTTATGTGTTTTGAAACAAACAATTTTACTTTCTATAAAGTAGTTGAATCTCAGCGTTTATGATTGTGAGGAAGATTGCTGCTGCAATCATTATCTCTGCTGTAACAATCATTATACGTTAGTAAGTTCTTTAACCTGTCTTACACCACGGTAAGTTAGTTCGACCTTATTGCTATGCTGAGTTTTGTTTCTGTCGGTGTCATACTTAACACCTCTGTATGTGACTTGTGCCATTTGGTTCTCCTAAAGTAGTTGGATGTTTAATCCGTTCCTTCAGTCGGCTTTTGCGTCCCTACAATCTAAACCCTGAGTCATACCAAAGTCGTAATACAAATCAATGATCTCTTGTCTATCTTCTCTGCTAAGGTCAGGGTATGACTTAGCACGATCTACTAGAGTATTGATGTCTCCACAGGAGACTGTAATAGCAGTGGCAATTAATGTGGGAATCATAAGGATGAACGTACCCGTTCCGAGTCGGCTTACTTGCGTCCGATGATATAGGCATCACAATTTCCTGACACTTTGGTTAGAAAATAATCTATAAGATACTCTTGTGCATCAGAGTTAAGATTCTTATCGCTAAGTATCTCAATTCTATTTTGATTCCATTCTGAACAGGACATCTCCCAATGGGAAGCGTTGTGTTCAGCAAGGAGTGATGCCAACAGTGTGATCTCAATCATTGGATGAACGTAATGTCATGTAATCATGACATTATTATTTATCAAAATAAAAAGAGGATGCGAACCCTCTGATTGGGGTATTAGCCCCACGCTTTTTGTAGTGTTGTTGGGTAAAGGGGGAGGTTGGAATCCTGTATACCAACAAGAGATGGGCATTTCTACAGTTTAGAAAAACATCTCTGCCTGAGACCCGACTGGTAAGTCGATTCTGCTTTCGCAGCAGCACCACCTGTGTCTCATCACCTTAACTAGCTATATGCCAGTAAGTTTATTCAGTCACTCCCGATGTGTTGATCAGCACATTTATAATATATCAGTACCCTAATTATTTGTCAACAGGTATTTTTACTTAATAACTTTGCTCTGCTGTTGCTAAGTCATTACTGACCACAGAGTAGGTAAGTTCATCCTTAAAGTAAGACTTGTATATCCTACCCCATACAACATCAAACTCTTCTTGACTTAGATCTTTGAACAGACACTTGTCTTGTAGGTAAATGTGATACGATTTCATTGTTGTTGCTCCCTCTGTCTCCACATTTTCTTTTCCATCTCCCACATTGCCTCTGCTGTACCTTCGGGAGGTGATTCGTTACCTGCTTTTTCTAGCAATCTATCATACTCTTCAGCAGCATCTAGAATTGCTTTCTTACATTCTTCCAAACTAAAGTTTAAATCCTGCGAAGGTGTCTGATTTGACATCTTGCTTGATTCCTCCAACGACATAAGATTCTATCTCCGTTTCTTGAGGTGCGTTTTGTTGACCTTTACTGTTTAACCAGTGTTCAGTCCAAGGTAAAGGATTATTCCTTAATGGTTGATCGTAGATAGGTTTTAAACCAATCGCTTTCATACGTCTGTTTGCTATCCACTCCACATAATTATATAACAGTTTGGCATTTAGACCAATCATACTACCATCTTTAAATAGGTAGTCTGCCCATGACTTCTCTTCATTGACACACTTCTCAAACATCTTAGAGACAGTTTCCTTTTCCTCTTTAGCTATCTCTACCATGTCTGGATCGTCACCTTTTTCCCAATTTTTTAATATTTGTTGAGTAAGAACTAGGTGTTGTGATTCATCTCTAGAGATAAGAGATAGTATCTTTGCTGATCCTTCCATGAGTTTGTTCTCACCGAAAGCAAATGAACATGCAAAACTTACATAGAACCTAATACCCTCTAAGATATTAACGTTAGCAACTGCAAGATATAATTTTCTTTTTAAATCTTTTGCTGTCCACCTAGCAGTAGGAGAATCCTTTGCATTCTTCTGCCATAAACTACCATTACTATACTCTTGTGCGTACTGTATGAACTCATCATATGATTGAGTTACAGATTCTGATCTTGACATGATCTTATCGTCATCAAGTATGGTATCAAATACTTCTGAAGGATTAGCATATACATTCTTAATGATGTATGTGTATGATCTACTATGAATCATCTCCATGAACTGCCACACTTGCATACATGCTTCTAGTTCTGGTAGAGAACAGTAAGGTATAAAAGCCATACCTGGTGCACGTCCTTGTACACTATCAAGCATGATCTGATACTTCAAATTACTAGTAAAGATATGCTTCTGATTGTCTGTAAGATTCTGATAATCTGCACGATCTTTCTGTAGTGAGACCTCTTCTGGTCTCCAGAAATATCCTAACTGTTGTTGTGTCAACCTATCGAATGTAGGATACTTATAATTGTCGTAACGTTGAACACTCAATGGTGCTCCAAAAAACATTGGTTGTTTAGGTGTTTCTACTTTTGCTCTATTAAATACGGTCATTCCTTTGGGTTCAGATTTTACAGGACTCACACTCTTCCTCCTCGGTGGATAGTAGGTTTTCGATTAGATTATCAACAGTGTCAATTTGACTGACTTCATCACCATCTTTCTTAGCATCATATGTATTCTGATAATAAGATGTCTTCCACCCATACTTGTATGTTGTTAGAAGATCATTTGCCATTACACTAACAGGCACTTCATTGTCAGGATAGTTCTCAGGATTATAAGACCAGTTACCACTGATCGCTTGGTCAAAGAACTTCTGCATTACAGCAGTGATTTTTATATATCCTTCGTTGGATTGCATATCCCACAAAAGAGTATAGTTATTCTTTAAGGACTGATAAGACGGAACAATTTGCTTAAGAGGTCCTTTCTTTGATTTTTTAATGGACAAGTAGTCTCTAGGTGGTTCGATTCCATTGGTTGCATTTGACACAACGGAACTGCTCTCCGAAGGCATCTGTGCGGACAACGTGCTGTGCCTGAGTCCGTACTCCATGATCCTCCCCCTGAGATACTCCCAATCACATGATAGGTCATTTGATATTATCTCATCTACCTCGCTCTTATATGTATCTATCGGTAGTATTCCCTGAGCGTATTTTGTCTTACCGAAATAACCGCAAGCACCTTTTTCCATAGCAAGCATATTAGATGAATGTAGCAATGCATACTGGAATCTTTCTGTCAGATCATGTACTAATTTTACTGCCTCTGGTGAGTCATACTTAGCACCGTTCTTAGCGAGGTAATGTGCTAAACCAATGTATCCTATACCCAAAGATCTACGGTTGATTGTAGAGTGTTTTGCTGCCTTTACAGGATACTGTTGATAGTCTATCAATGCATCTAATCCTCTGACTGCAAGATCACATAAATCATCTAGTTCTTCAAGTCTATTAATCTTACCTACGTTGATAGCAGATAGAATACACAATGCAATCTCACCATCACCATCAATATGTTGAATGGGGTCTGTAGGTAATGTGATTTCCTGACATAGGTTACTCATATTAACCTTGTCTTTGAATGATGAGTGACTATTACAATGATCTATATTCATCAAATAGATACGACCAGTCTCTGCTCTTTCCTTAAGCATGTTAAGGATTAATGTCTGTGCTTTAACAGTCTTCTTAGGAACTGTTTCATCCTGTTCATACTGCTCATACAATTCATCAAACTCTGGTAGACCAAATGCCTCATACAAACCTGGTACATTGTGTGGTGAAAACAAAGTAATGTCTCCATCAGATATGAACCTCTTGTAAAAGAGACCACTTAACTGAATACTATAGTCTAATTTTCTAACCCTATTATCTTCTGTTCCTTTATTGTTCTTGAGAACAATGATGTCTTCTATTTCTTGGTGCCAGATTGGGAAGTGGACTGTTGCTGAACCACCTCTGATACCGTTTTGCGTACAACATCGTACAGTGCTCTCGAATTTTTTAAGGAAGGGGACGACACCAGTATGTTGAACTTCTCCACCCCTGATTTTACTGTTGATGCCACGGATCCTACCTGCGTTGATACCAATACCTGCCCTCTGAGCGACATATTTGCCAATAGCCATATCACTGCTAAAGATACTATCGAGGGTGTCATCAGAATCAACCAAAACGCAACTTGCAAATTGACGAATGGGGGTTCTAACTCCTCCCATGATCGGTGTTGGGATGTTGATTTTGTGTTTTGAGATTGCGTCATAATACTTTTTAATGTACTCGAGTCGATAGAACTTATCATCATCTTGAAAGAGAGTTGCTGCCACCATCATATACATGAATTGTGGTGTCTCAAAGACCTTACCAGTGCTACGATCTTGTACAAGATATTTATCTACTACCTGACGTATACCTGCATAGGTAAATAGGTAGTCTCTATCATGATCAATGTAAGAATCTAATAGTTCCCACTCTTTATCAGTAAACTTCTTTACTATTGAGGAGTCATAGAGACCCTTCTCAATACAAAGATCTACATGTGATCTTAAAGTAGGATGTTTATCTGGATGTCCTTTATATACTTCCTTTCTTAATCCAAATAAAAGAAGTCTAGCAGCAACATACTGATAGTTAGGGTTCTCTAATGTAATTAAATCATTAGCAGAACGGATAAGAATTTCTTGAATGTCTTCTGTCTTAATACCATCAAAAAACTGTAGACCAGAGTTCATTTCTACTGCAGATTCAGAGACACCTGCAAGACCTCTGCAAGCATGTTCTACTATGTGGTGTACTCTTTCTAAATCTAAGGGTGCAGTCTCACCATTTCTCTTAACTACGTTTGTCATACTTTTTTCCACTCAGATAATTTGATTTTTGCTTGAAGTCCGTGGTATGTATTAGATTCTACCAGAGACTGAACGTTATGTCCAGCTAGATGCATGTCATTAATATCCTTTTGTTGTATTTGTTTTGGCCATATTACTACCTTGTCTCCTCTATCAACGGTGGTTGAGATTCGTTTGACGATTTCTCTGTTACGAGGTTCGTTATCATAAACCCAAATATAATCGCTCCAATTATACGACCTAGGATCAATGTCGGAGCCAGCCATGCCAACCGAGTTTTCCAAGAAGAGCGAGTCGAAGGGTCCTTCGACGATGTAGACTTTTTCATGTGGATTAATTCTATGGAGTCCATATACTTTTGATTGATTTTCATCCAACATGATAGTGATATATCTTAGTTGGTCTTTGGGGTCGAGGGATCGTCCTTGGAATCCGAACCATCCTTCATGATATCCTCCATCTTCTTTTTCGCTTGGTTTAATGAATGGGATAACGATCCTAGGTTTATCGTTTTTGATTTGAGTAAACGATGGTTTGTTTTTGTTAACCCAAGTACAGAAGTCTTTTGTGTAAAAGAGTTCGTTCCAAAATTTTTTAGGAATTTGTCTATCTGCAAGATATTTTACGGCAGGGTGCTCATTATTTAGAGAAGAAATACTTTCGAGATCTTCCTTCTTCTTAAAAACTGGTTTGTTAAATTTTGGTTTAGGAACATACGATCCTTTACCTGTTGTTCCACTCTTATATCTCTCCATGATGTACTCATCATAGAGATCAGGAGCGTTGTCTTTAAGAAAATTAGGTAGAGTTCTACCAACACCGCAGTTATGACACTTGTAAACTAAATCTGTTTTTACACGAAAAAAATACCCCCTTGCCTTGTTCCTGTGTTTCTGTGAATCACCACAGTAAGGGCATCGGAAGTTGTATACGTCTGTTTTCTTCCTGACAAACTTCTCTAGTCTGTTAGAAAGTAGATTTACATAATGTGCATCAACAAATTCAGTCACTAAGATGGACGGTATGTCCGCTTATCATACTTGTATTGTTATTATTTGTCAAGTTTTTAATGAGGGCTTGTCCTGGTGCAGACACGAGGAAAGATACAACAGTAAGAGCACCAAAAATAGACCACATCTTTTTTTCAATGAGTCTAAGACGGTCATCAACCTTACGTATATCTCTTTCGCAACCTTTCTTAATTGCATTTGTTTCTCTATTAATATCTCTGTTTAAATTATCTAACTTCTCGAACAAAACTTCATCTACTTTGTCTTGCTTATCTAATTTCTCATTGTGTACAGCAAGAAGTTGACCCATCTTCACACTGTTTTCTTGAAGAGTGTCAACTACTTTTTCGAGTCTCTCTATTATTGCTGCATTTATGTCAGACATTACCTTGTCTCGTCTTGTTCTGTCCCTGCTCTCGCTTGTTTCTTTAAACTTTGTGTCTTCATTTGTAGTTGCTTCTGAAGTTGTTGCTTCTTCAGCTGAACCTTTTTCTTTTCTATTGCTACCTTAGCTTGTGCTTGTTGATTCTTGAACTTCTGTTCTAATTCTTCTTTAGCATACAGACGTTTGTTTGCCTGTGCAGTGGTGTCAACGTTTTTCATGTGTGCCATACGCTTGTCCATAAAGAACTTAGCAGCATTAGCAGGTAATATTCTTTCAATCTTGATGTCTCCTCTGTAACGAGGGTTGATCAACAGACGAAGTTTCTGTGTCAGTTGTGCAGGTGAATTTGCATATACTATAGTTTCACCGACCTTTGGTATATTAACTTTATATTGAAATAATCTAGAGCGACCACTCATATCAATAGGGCGATCTATTTCATTATCTTCTTTAATCTTCTTTCGCTTTGCCATCTTTTTTCTGAACTTCATAACAGGATCGAAACCTGCAACAGGACCTTTGGCATTAGCACTACCGCTAAAACCTCCTGTACCCGTTGTCATCATTTCTTCGTTCATATGTTTGTAAGCTCGTCGTTGATGTCTTCATCTACATCCAAGTCGGGAAGCATCCCTACTGGATATTTATTCAAATAGATTAATATAGTTTTGAGTATTGACCAATACTCTCGTTCAAGTCTATAAAAGATAAGGGGAGTTGCTGCCTCGCCAAATACATTATAAAGGATGATAAGATGGTTAATAATAAGATGAGTCCTCAACGGACCCCCTCTAACATAACGTTTTAAGAGTCGTTTTAGATACTTAAAACGCTTCATGTCTTCATCAAAATCCTCACGTGTGACACAATGAGGATTCTCATAATGTTTGATGGCGAACAGAATGTAGGTCTCCTCATTCAGTTCGTCAAATTTCATTTATTAAGTTGTAGTAATTGTCTTGGTAGAACCAGAACCACCTGCTCCGACTGTATCACCTAGAACGAATACTTTGTCTGATGCGGTAGAAGTACCTGCGTCAACGATTGTTCCAGAGATTGTTTGAGCACCAATAGTATGTACCTTACTTGCTGCAGCACATGTAAAGTCAAACTCGATACGGTTAGTACCTGTTCCTCTAGCATATGTAGCAGTAATACTAGCACTATCAGTAGTATTGGTTACCACAAGAGTAGCACCTGCAGTTACATCAACTAGCTCATTGTAGATAACTACAACAGTTCCAGTCGCTGCTGCTGCGTATGTACTCTCTTCAAAGAATACTGCAGTAATATCAGCACCACCTAGGGTGTTGGTTCCTCTTGAACCTGCTCCAACCAAACCATCAACTGCGACTAAAATCTCATCCCAGTATTCTGATTGATCTCCTTTCTTATAGTGACGAAGAACCCAACCTTGTGCGGTTGCAAAGATATTTGATGGATCAACTGCTCCACCCCTTACAGCCCACTTTGGCTTTGCTTCATCAGCATCGGTTACACCGTATAGTGCCATTTTTTCAGTACTCCTAGCTTATTCCTATCTGAGATTATTTATAAAAAATAGGGGTTCAAGACCCCCTATTTTGGTATGTTTAACTACGTGTTTGCAAAGCAGACTTAACTGTCTCTAGTAGTTTGTCATCAGCAGTAGTTTTAGTCAGTTTAACTGCCTTTTCCAGAACGATAATGCAAAGGTCGATGAGTTTTTCACCCAACTCTCCGTCATCTGGAATTTTATTTACTGCGTCTGCAACAATTTTCTTAGCGAATGGTAGTAGAAATGATAGCATGATCTAATAATAATTACTTCACACTATATATGAGACTAAGCGTATGTTTTTTTACCACCCTTCATATAACCTTCGCCCTTCTTATCTTTGAACTTAATTCCTCTAGGGTCTCTGATCTTTTCTTTTGCTTTTTTACCTTTAGCAACAATCTCTGCATACTTTTTCTTGCCATGCATCATGATGCCTTTCTTCTTTTTCAGTTCAGCTTCCTTTTTCTTTGATGCCTCTCTATATTTCGCGTCATCAAAGGTATCACCATACTTCTCTTTAAGTACAACTGGATTAAATTCGTCGGGTAGTATATTCATATCTCTATTATAGCACCTAAGTTCCTAAACCGCGACCTTTCTTCATGTTTTCTTTGCTACCGTATCTAGCTTTGGTTTCGATATACCCTTTGGTATCCTTACCATAACCCATTTCCTTAGCATCTTTCTTCAGTTGCTTCTTATCATCTGCTGCCTTCTTGTATTTACCAGTTCCTGCAGTAGATTTCGCACCTTTAACTTTCTTAGACTGTTTACTACCCTGTCGCATGATGGCATTCTTACCATACTTGCTTGTAATTTTTGATAGCACTGAGTCTAATGCTGCGTCTTTTCTCTTTGGAGAGGTAGGTTTTTTAGTCCCGCCCTTTACGTAGTTACCAGTTTCTTTTTTATATCTGGTTGCTTCGTCAACCGTTTTGTCAAGTTTTGTCTCTTCTGTTGTCTTTTCTGAGATTTTTTCTTGACTACCATAGACATTCTCCTGAGTTTGTACACTATCTATAAGACTTAAGGATGAGAACTTTTCTAGAGTGTCGCTCTCATTACACTTCCACTTTCTAAGTGACTTATTAATTCTTGAATCTGGATCTCTTGCAGTCTTAGCTGAGGTAAGTTTCTTTTTCATACCTTTCATTCTCTTACAGAATGAATTTTGTCTGCCTTCTGCCTTACCACCTTTCTTTGGATTAGGGTCAGTTACAGGTGCTTTGAGATCTGAACCAGGATTTTCTTTCTCGTAAGACTTTCTTCCTTTTTCATTAAGTCCACCAGAGGCAGACTTACCTGACTTTTTTGTCCATGCTGCTCCCTCCATCATCTCTTTTAGTTTCTTTCTTGCTGCAGCTTTTGCTTTTAAACGAGCAGTTTTCTTATGAGGATACATTGTGTCTATAGTATGACTCCTCTGTGGATATGCACTACCACTATGTCCTGCCTTAGTTCCCTTAGTTTTCTTTCCTCTGTCTGCCTTATGTCTCTCTCGTCTTTCTTTTTGTTCACGTTCTGGTTTAGCCATACCCATACCAGATCTATTCATAGCAGAGGTTGTATTTCTTCTTGCTCTCTTACTTCCTGTTTCTCCCTCAATAAATGAATCGTCATACTTATTTTTTTCATCAACTTGTTCAACTTCTTCATTCTTAGGACGACAATCNTTGACGAGTTTACCACCCTTCATTTTCATACCCACTTTNTTGTGAGTCTTCCAACATTCTTGGAACTCAATCTCTTCTACTATTTCATTAGTNTCAGATAGTGTGATATCAATATCACCTTCAAAACCTAACTCCTCTAGTAGTGAACCAATCTCTTCCCAGATTGCTTCCTCACTCTTATTACCATAGTTTGCTGCACCTTTCTTACGACATTGAACTAATCTACCTGATGCATATGCACTTGGCCATACCTTAGCACTTGCTTTTACTTTCTTGTAGCAAGCATCCTTTTCACCACTACCCTTACCTTTCTTATCTGCTTCATTTAATTCATCTTCATGAGGGATAGTATTACCATCAGCATCTTTCTGATGATGCTCTGACATCTTCTTATTTGAATGATGACTTGGATCGCCAAATGCAGGATTATTTTTATACTCTGGTTTTTGCTTCTTCTTTTCTGCCTCTAATTTTTTTGCTTTCTTATCAAGATAAGCTTTCATTGCACCACCTGGTTTGCCAGTTCCTTTAGTCAGACCATATGCACTGCCTTCTTCTACTTCTACTGCTTCTTTCTTGATTGCTTTAGAAATTACTTTTCTTCTATTGAGAAGATATGAATCGGACTTATCTTTGTCACCATCATTATCCACATCACCATCTTCTTTACCAACAGCATCTAGTTTCTTTTTTGCTTTTTCTTGTATCTCTGCGTATGCATCAGACATATCAGGCAAATCTCTGAAGTTCATTGTCATTTTAGTACTTTCT
>FUFK010049355.1_pt1 | contig 50142 bp, 43 predicted proteins | sample 1021851 | NCBI WGS metagenome assembly FUFK01 (sample SAMEA51879418, study PRJEB19060) | metagenome | reverse complement strand
TTCAAAACTGAGTATTGTTCACCCATTGCCTGTAGCTCTTCTATTAAATCTTGGATATTTGTTGATTTTATTTCAACTAGCTCTGACGTCTTACCGATTGTCTCCCGAATTCTTGAAAAATATTTTAGCTTAACCTTACCCATTGTTTGCAGTGTCAAAAGCTTTAAAAATGTACTGCATACCAGTATACCATGTTAGAAGACATGTAACCAAGCAAAATAAGTCTATCGACCAACTGATTACAGTGCTTTGGAAAAGATATATGTAATCAAAAAATAAGAAGATTAGTAGTACGGTCTGAAAAAACGTTTTCCATCTAGCAAGTTGCGTAACGCTTAGATCTGCTTTTTTCGCGCTTACAAATTCTCGTAATCCTGAGATCATAATCTCCCTGGTAATTAATAGTATAAGCATTAGCGACATAAACAATTTTTCTGGATTATCTAAGTTAATGCCAAGGAAGAAAGCGAAAAGTAAAATAACCATGATCTTATCAGCTATTGGGTCAAAGACTTTTCCAATATTACTCTCTGTATTAAACTTTCTNGCCAAATAGCCATCAAAAAAATCGGTCAGAATAATAAAGAAAAAGATTATTANNCCAAANTACTTACCNGAAAAAGATTGGTCTATGATNAAGTATAATATTAATANNGGCGCAGCAAAAAGCCTCAGAAAAGTGAGAAAATTTGGTATATAGCTATACATAACCACCGGTAATATCATGAATTAAAGTGATTGAAAATAATTTCTGCTGAATTTTTCGATATTCCTTTTACACCCAAAAGATCCTTTAAACTTGCCTTCCCAACCTCCTTTGCTGACCCAAAATGCTGCAATAATTCCTTTTTCTTCTTGGGTCCTATCCCATAAACTTCATCAAGTTCACTTTTGTTGATACCAGAAGATCTTTTCTGCCTATGAGCGCCAATAGCAAAACGGTGTACTTCGTCACGAATTCTTTGAAAAAAGAAAAGGACACTACTACTTGTAGGAAAACTAAAAATTCTATCTCTAAAATAGAAGTCTTCTCTTCCTTCATTCCTTTTCTCTCCTTTAGCAATAGCTAATATCGGAATTTCTAGTTTGTATTTCTTGAGGACAGCCGAGGCAACATTCATTTGATTGCGGCCACCATCAATAACGATTAGATCGGGGAGGTTTTTCTTAAAATCTTCTAAATTTTCGCTTTTTACCTTTCCAAATCTTCGCTCAAAGACATGACCCATAATTGCCAAATCATCTTTGGGATTTATAGNACTGTCCTTNATATTATATTTTCTATAATCTGACTTNGAGTAGCCCTCTAAATTTATAGCCACAAGACAACCNATAGGGAAACTCCCTTGNATGTGGGAGTTATCGTAGACCTCAATTTTTTTTATTTTCTCTTCTAATTTTAGCCAAGTTTCGACTTCTTCAAAAAGCGATTTCTGAGAAGCCTTCATAGCTATCTTTCGTTCTAATGCTTCTTTAGCATTTTTTTCAGCAGTTTTTATGAGATCTTTTGCTCTTCCTCTAGCGGGTGATCTAACTACAACTTTTTGTTTCCTTCTTTCAGTGAGAAACCTTACTAATACTTCGTTATTTCTCAAAGAGGACGATATGAGTATTTCTCTCGCAGGAATTTTTGTGGAATAAAACTGGGCGATGAAATTTTCTAAAATTTCTATATCGTCTGCTCCGCCCCCAGTCTTAGGAAAAAAAGCATGATTTCCTCTATTCTCATATGATCGGATAAAGAATACCTGAATACAGACTTCATTCCCCAATTTAAATAGACCTATAATATCAGCATCNTTAACATTCAAATTATTGATATTTTGACTCGATTGAATTTTTGCTATTAATTCAATNCGATCNCGGTAGAAAGCCGCTCTTTCAAAATCNAAGTTTTTGCTNGCCTGTAGCATATTGCTTTGTAAGTTATCTTTGATCTCAGTATGTTTACCTAATAGAAAATTTTCTGCTTCATCTACTGTTTTTGAATATTCTTCCTCAGAAATTTTTCCAACACAAGGAGCCGAGCATTTATTTATATAATGCAAAAGGCATGCTCGACTTCGTCCATAAAAATTACTATCTCGGCAATTTCTTAATTGAAAAATCTTCTGAATATAATTAATAGCATTATTAACTGCAGTGGCAGAGGCATAAGGACCAAAATATTTTACGCCATCCACCTTTTTCCCACGGTATTTCGTTATTTGAGGAAACTGTTTGTTTTTCGTAATTGCAATCTGAGGAAAACTCTTATCATCCTTTAAAAGCACGTTGTATCTGGGACTATACTTCTTTATCAGATTCTGTTCTAANAGTAGGGCCTCTAGCTCAGTTTCTGTTATAAAAAAATTCATATCTCGGGTTGCAGAAATCATTCTGCCTATTCTAAGAGAGTGTCCTGTCACTCTCGAATAACTTGAGACTCTATTCTTTAGATTTTTTGCTTTTCCTACGTACAAAACGCTACCAGTGTCATCGAGCATTCGATATACACCTGGTTTATTCGGCAATGTTTTAACTATAGAGGAAACTACCTTTTCTCCCTGTGAGAATTTGTTCGGGTCACTTTGTGTCATTTGCAAAAATTACCTAATTTATTAATCGATTTCCTCAGTTTTTTTTATTTGCTGTAAATTCTGTCCACCATCAACACATATCAATTGCCCACTGACACTTGGAGTATCAACAAAGTATTTAATCGTTGCACATATTTCAGACGTACTTGAACCTCTTTGTAGCGGTGTAGAAAGCCTTTGTTTTTTATAATTCGAAACACTTTGAAACTCTGCTTTCAAAGTTGGACCTGGCCCTATAGCGTTCACCCTTATTTTTGGGGCCAGCGCCTTAGCTGAAATTCGTGTTAATGTCCACAAAGCGGATTTNGCTAGTGTATAGGTNGTAAAATCGGTTGTCAGATTCTGAACTCTTTGATCAATTATATTTATGATACACGACCTACTTTCCAACTCACCATTTTCTAGCTTCTCAGGCTCCGGTGCTTGCTCAGCAAATTTTTGTGTTAAAAAAAATGGTGCCTGCAGATTTGACTTTTGATGACGATTCCAACTTTCTAAAGTTGCAGTTTTTATATTGTCATATTCGAAGATCGATGCATTATTTATNAGTAAATTCACAGGTCTTTTTATCAGCTTTTTACACTTGTCAAATAATGAAAGTGTTTCGTTGTCATTTAATAGGTCAGCCTGAAGAAGGGAAACATCGACACCGAATTCTAGNAACTCCTCTCTGAGGCTTAGTGCATCATTCTCTGAGCTGTTGTAATGTATAATAACATTATAGCCAGCTCTTGCCAGCTCCTTTGAGATAGAACGCCCTAGTCGTTTGGCGCCCCCTGTGATTAGTGCTGTTTTTTCTTCTTTCAATTAGCTTCCCATCGACAGCTTATAGCCCAAATTTCGAGAAGTAGTATTTTTCGACTATCTTCGAGTTNATATCATTTATCAATGAACTACTAAAGCGAGACAAAAATGATTTCTTTTTGTTTATATATTTNAGTTTTATATCTGTTCCGAACTTTGCCTCCAAAATATCTTCCATCATTCCTATGCCATCGATGAGACCAAGATCTTTTGCTCTTGGTGCATCCCATACTTCNCCGTTAAATATTTTTTTTCCTTTTATCTTTTCACCTCTGCGCTCGCTCACAAAAGATTTAAAGTTTTCAAAAATGGCTTTTTGGATAGATTTTAGCCGTTTTACGTCACTAGCTTTTTCTGGCTGGAAAGGATCCAGCATACTCTTTTCTTCTCCAGCCGTGTATACTCTTCTCTCTATACCATATCTGGATATAAGCTCTGAAAAACCAAAACTTGCAGAGATTACACCTATGGAACCAATAATCGAATTTATATCNGAGTAAATTTCTTCACCAGCACAAGCTAACCAATAGCCTCCAGATGCTGCAACATCTTCACAGAAGCATAAAACGGGTATTTTTTTTTCTTCCGATAATTTTAAAATTCTCGATGCTATAAGAGATGATTGTGTAGGGGAACCACCAGGAGAATTTATTTTTATTGCAATCGCTTTGGCTTTTTCGAACTCAAAGGCCTTTTCTAATAATTTTTGAGTATTGGAATCGTCTAGACCCCCTGACCCAAATCTACTCACTGCACCTATGACCCCATCTAGCCGTATAACAACAACCAATGGTTTTCTTTGAAAAAATTTCCTTACACTGCTAATCATACCCATGGCTCACCCCATCAAGAAATTNATTGTTAACATTTTACAAATAATTGTTTATGCACTAATAGTCAAAGCTTATAGGCCATNTCTTNAATCCNNAAAAATGCTAATACGCAAATAATCTTGTGAAGGAACTTAAAATTGAAATTTGTAAACTTAGGAAGTACAGAACTAAAAGTAACAGACTTTTGCTTAGGAACGATGACTTGGGGCGAGCAAACTGATGAAGTGGATGCCCATAAACAAATAGAAATGAGTTTAGATGCGGGAATTAACTTCATAGATACTGCCGAAATGTATCCTGTATGTCCTTTGAGAGCAGAAACCACGGGTGATACTGAAAGAATCCTGGGCAACTGGCTTGGTAAAAATTTGCAAAAAAGAAAAGAATTAGTAATTGCTACAAAAATCAGTGGNAAAGGCTATAAGAACGTTAGAAATGGTAAAGGAATTTTTCCAAAAGAAATCCGGTTAGCGATAGAAGGTAGTCTAAAAAATTTACAAACAGACTATATTGATCTTTATCAATTACATTGGCCAAACAGAGGCAGTTATCATTTTAGACAATATTGGAACTACGANCCTACCAGCCAGGAAAGTAGTGTAGAGCGAGAAAATATTGAGCTAGTGGTAAAGGAATTATATGATCTCAAAAAAGAGGGAAAAATTAGATATATTGGGTTATCTAATGAGACAGCCTGGGGAACAGTGCAGTTTGCCAACGAAGCAAAAAAATATAATGACTTCTCAATTGCATCAATACAGAATGAATATAGCTTACTTTGTAGAATATTTGATACGGACTTGGCTGAAACATGTTTTCACGAAAATGTTAAGTTGCTAGCCTATTCGCCGTTGGTTGGCGGAATGATCACAGGAAAGTATCTCAATAGTCAAGTGCCCGAAAACTCAAGGCTATCTAGGGTTCCTGATATGTTTGGAAGGGTCACGCCAAATTCCACTAGAGCAATAGAAGAATATATCGAATTATCTAAGAGTTTTGAATTAGATCCCGTTCACTTAGCTCTAAGCTTTTGTAGATCGAGACCATTTATGGGATCCGTNATATTTGGTGCATCAAACGTAGATCAACTAAAGNTGATTTTAAAAGGTAAAGACATATACCTCAAAGACGATGTGTTAGCAGAAGTTAACAAGCTTTATAAAAAAATTCCAATGCCTATGTAAGTTATGAAAAGTCAAATTTCAATTGAGAATGTCTCAAAAGTATTTGGAAGNCATAAAGCTTTANATAATGTTTCCCTTGAAATCAAANAAGGTGAAATCTTCGCTTTATTNGGGCCAAATGGCGCTGGAAAGACAACNTTAATATCAGCTATATGTGGNTTNTGTAGGCAATCAAGTGGGANTATCAAAGTTAATNATTTNGATACTTTANCTCANTACAAAGANACNAGAAATCAAATTGGGTTAGTTCCTCAAGAGTTNCCTTTNGATGGNTTTGANAGTGTTTATAACTCATGTCAATTTTCGAGAGGACTCTTTGGATTAAAAGACAGCCGAGATCATATTGAAAAAATTTTAAAAACCTTGTCACTCTTTGATAAAAGAGATGAACAGATTTTTGGACTGTCGGGGGGAATGAAAAGACGTCTCCTTATAGCTAAAGCTTTGGCACATGAACCCAAAATCCTTTTTTTGGATGAGCCTACTGCAGGTGTTGATGTGTCATTAAGAAGAGATATCTGGAAGCTCATAGAAGATCAAAAAAAAATGGGCGTTACTATCATTCTTACAACACACTATATCGAGGAAGCAGAACAGTTGGCTGACAGAGTTGGCATNATTAATTCAGGCGAAATTATTCTNGTTAAAGAAAAAACTGCTCTTATGAGTGAATTTAGTAAAAAAACTACTTTTATAAGATTGAGTAAAAAGCTTAAGAACCCTTCTTTTATGAAAAAAAATAAAAAGATTTCACTTACAGAGAATGGTATGACGCTTAAGCTCGTTGGCATCAACAATAAGTCTAATGAATTACAATCCATCGTGAATTTGCTTTCGCAGAATGGTATCGCTTTTACTGAAATTAATACAGTAGACAACTCATTAGAGGATATATTTTTAGATTTGGTTGAAACGCAATGAACATTCAAGCCGCAATAACAATTTACAAATTTGAGATGGCTCGCTTTAGGCGGACTATATTTCAGAGCTTGGTAGCTCCGATAATCACTACTTCCCTCTATTTTGTGGTCTTTGGCGCCGCGATTGGATCAAAAATTGAAACNATTAATGGCGTCTCATATGGCTCATTCATAGTACCCGGATTAATAATGCTTTATCTGATGACTGAAAGTATCAACAACGCCGCCTTCGGAATTTATTTTCCAAAATTTGTTGGNTCAATTTTCGAAGTCCTATCAGCACCTGTTTCTTCTTTGGAAGCCACTGTTGGTTATGTAGGTGCCGCGGCTTCAAAATCGACGATAATTGGCTTGATGATCTTTCTTACNTCTAATCTATTTGTTACCCATGATATAAAATATCCTTTAGTAATGGCTGTTTTTATAATTTTGACAGCAATCACCTTNTCTCTTTTCGGATTCATAATTGGTATCTGGGCACAAAACTGGGAGAANTTGAGTATTATNCCCACTCTACTTGTAACCCCANTAGTATTTCTCGGAGGAAGCTTTTACTCTATTGATATGTTGCCTGAGTTTTGGCAAAAGGTATCACTACTTAACCCTGTTTTTTATCTTATAAGCGGTTTTAGATGGAGTTTCTTTGGTACATCTGAAATACCAATAGCACTTTCNATAGTAGCTATATTGTCATTTATGGCGATCTGTTTATTAATTATTGCCATAATTTTCAAAACTGGCTACAGGCTGCGGACCTAATCAGAAAAAGGCTTGAATACCTGTTTGAGCTCTACCCAAAATNAGTGCATGTATATCGTGTGTACCCTCGTAAGTGTTAACCGTCTCTAAATTTTGNGCGTGNCGCATTACACCGTACTCAGAGGATATACCGTTCCCTCCATGCATATCTCTTGCTTGACGAGCGATGTCCAGTGCTTTACCACAATTGTTTCTTTTCATCAGGCTTATTGCNTCTGGTGCACCGCGANCCTCATCTATCAGTCTACCTAGCCTGAGCGCTCCTTGTAGACCTAACGTAATCTCGGTTTGCATATCAGCCAATTTTTTTTGAAATAATTGAGTCCCGGCTAANGGCTTATTAAATTGCTTTCTNGACAGACCNTAATCTCTNGCTGCATGCCAGCAAAATTCCGCAGCGCCCATNGCTCCCCAGGCTATGCCATATCTCGCCATGTTTAAACAACTGAAGGGTCCTTTCAAACCTTCAACATCCTCTAAAATATTTTCTTCAGGAACAAAGACATTATTAAAACTTATTTCACCAGTAACAGAAGCACGCAAGCTCAATTTCCCGGGNATTTTTTTCGTTTCCAGTCCAACGAAATTCTTTTCTAATATAAAGCCTTTAATTTTATTTTCATGAAATTCCGACTTTGCCCAAATAACGAAAACATCTGCTATAGGAGCATTTGAAATCCACATTTTTGAACCATTCAACTCAAATCCACCGGCTACTTTTTTTGCTTTTGTTGTCATAGAAGCTGGGTCAGAACCAGAGTTTGCTTCTGTGAGCCCAAAGCAGCCAACACTTTCACCAGATGCCAATTTTGGTANGTATTTTTCTTTTTGTGATTGGGATCCAAATTTNGATATNGGATACATTACAAGAGATGATTGAACTGACATCATAGACCTGTAGCCTGANTCCACTTTNTCTATNTCTCTTGTTATTAATCCATANGAAACGTAATTAGCTCCTANCCCCCCAAATTCCTCCGGTATTGTACACCCTAGCAATCCGGTNTCGCCCATGAGTTTGAAAATGCCCTCGTCTATAATTTCTTCGTTATAAGCNTTTTCGANTCGCACGCTNAGCTCCTTATTAGCAAANGANGCAGCTGTTTCGCTAATCATTCTTTCCTCTTCTGAAAGTTGATCNGNTATCAGAAATGGGTCGGCCCANTNAAAAAAAGCGTCCCTGNCTTTTTTTTCTTTTACTTCGATAGTGTCTTTCATAGAGATTCCCTTTTGACTTTTTAGGATTTTGATACTTTAATTATAGTATTGTGTTTGAAAAAATACAGTGTTTTGGGGGAAGTTTTTCATTGCCACCATTTTTTAACGTCAAATAATAGGATTTAGACAAATGGCCAATAACATTATTAAGAATTCATTAGAAAATCATTGGATGCCGTTTACCGATAACAGAGGCTTTAAGATAGACCCAAGACTTATTACAGAAGCCTCAGGTGTATATATGACTAGCCATAAGAATACAAAAATCATTGATGGTTCTTCTGGCTTATTTTGTTCTCCTGCTGGACACTGTCATCCAAAAATTATTGAAGCAGTTCACAATCAGCTGAAGAAGAACACCTACACATCTCCTTTTGGTATGGGCCATCCAGCCAGTTTCGAATTAGCAGATAAAGTCTCGGAACTTACTCCAGAAGAAATGAACCATGTATTTTTTGTAAATTCAGGTTCTGAAGCTATAGATACAGCATTAAAAATAATAATGTCCTATAATTCTGCTACCGGTCAAAATAGGCATCGTTTTGTAAGTAGAGAAAGAGCTTATCATGGGGTCAATATTGGCGGAGTATCTTTATCCGGAATGGTTAATAATCGAAGAACCTTTCCCGTAGTTATGCCGAACGTTGTGTTAATGCGACATACATGGACCGGAGAAGAGCTTAAAGTTAAAGGGCAACCTAAAAATGGAGTTGAACTAGCTAATGACCTAGAAAGGTTTGCACAAGCTTATGGGGGCAATACTATCGCCGCTTGTTTCGTTGAGCCAGTTGCAGGGTCGACAGGAACTTTAGTACCCCCAGAGGGTTACCTTGAAAGACTAAGAGAAATATGTGATGAGCATGGGATTTTACTTGTTTTTGACGAGGTAATAACTGGNTTTGGTCGAATGGGAACTCCTTTTGCTTCACAAAAATTTGATGTAACGCCAGATATTATGACAATGGCAAAAGCAATTACAAATGGTTCGATGCCAATGGGGGCAGTATGTGTCAAAGACCATATTTATGAAACTGTTACAGATAACTCTAACCCAGATACTATTGAGTTTTTTCACGGATATACTTATTCTGGTCACCCNGGTTCATGTGCAGCAGGTTTGGCATCACTTGAAATATATGAGGAGGAAGATTTATTTAACAGAGCTAATGAAATGTCTGGTTATTTTCTTGATGCTCTTTTTTCACTCTGCGATCATCCACTAGTAAAAGATGTGAGAGGAATTGGGATGATGGGCGGAGTAGAGCTTCATGCCGACGGGCACCCAGGAAAAAGAGGAACAAAATTCCAAAAAGAGTTGTTCTGGGAGGGTCTACACGTCAAATTTACTGGTGACTCAGGAATTGTAGCTCCAATGTTCATTTCTGAACATAAACATATTGATGAGATCATTGAAAAGTTTAGGAGTACCCTAAACAAACACGGGAATTAACCGAACGAAGATTTAATAATGAATTCCATTAATTTGGAGAATACATACACATCTCTGCCTCAAGAGTTTTTCAGGTATACAGAGGCAGAGGCTATGCCTGATGTCANTGTGNTNACGATAAANGAACAATTAGCNGACTTGCTTAACATCGATATTGGTTTTTTAAAAAGTCAATCTGGCCTTAAATTTCTAAGTGGAAAAAATTCCAAAACGCTTCCTAATTCTATTTCTCTAGCATACGCAGGGCATCAATTCGGGCATTTGGTGCCACAATTAGGGGATGGCCGCGCAGTTCTACTNGGAGACAAAATTTGTCAAGATGGTGTGAGGCGAGACATACAACTAAAAGGAAGTGGAAAAACATACTTCTCTCGAGGAGGAGATGGTAGAGCGGGAATAGGACCTGTAATTAGAGAGTACCTAATTTCAGAGAGCATGCATCATTTGGGAGTTCCTACCACTAGGTCTTTAGCTGTCTTATTAACCGGGGAAAAGGTTGTTAGAGCAGAGGTTTCTCCTGGAGCGATGCTTGCAAGGGTTGCAACAAGCCATGTTAGAGTTGGTACATTTGAGTTTTTTGCAATAAGAAATCAGAAGGACCATNTAAGAAAGTTGGCCGATTTTATGATTGAAAGAAGCCATCCAGACCTCTCTGACAAAAAGGAAAAATATNAATTATTTTTTGAGAGAATAGTTAAAGGTCAAGCTAGCNTNGTNGCNCAATGGAACTCAGTTGGTTTTATTCACGGNGTAATGAATACAGATAATACCTCCATATCTTGCGAGACAATCGATTATGGGCCATGTGCGTTTATGGACTCTTATGAAGCAAATAAAGTTTTTAGCTCAATAGACCAGTATGGAAGATACGCTTTCTCTAACCAATCACGCGTAGCTCCATGGAACCTAAGCAGGTTGGCAGAAACCATTTTATTTTTAATNTCAAAGAATACATCAGACGCAATAAAAGTAGTTGAAGAAATTCTTTTTGATTTTGATAAAAATTTCAACAATTCTTTAGATATTTTAATATCACACAAATTGGGGTTTAAAAATAACTCAAAAAAAACAAGCTCGCTTTATTCCGAGTTACTGAATTTAATGGAGGCTGGTAAAGCAGATTTTACCGGGACTTTCAAGTCACTCAAAGCAACGCTAATTAAAGAAGACGACACTATTTTCTTAAATAATTTTAGAAATTCAGATGAGGAGAACCAGCACGCTGTTAGTCAATGGTTAGGCAATTGGAGAAAATTATTACAGGAAAATAGCAAGAGTAAAACCGAGGCAATTGAATTGCTAAGTTCAAGTAACCCTGAGTTTATTATGAGAAACCATCTTGTAGAACAGGCTATTGGGAAAGCAACAAAGGGTGATTTTTCTGATTTTGAGATTCTATGTGATCTTTTAATTACTCCTTTCGAAGTAAAGGAAAATCATGAAACGTTTTATAATGCACCAAGAGATAGCGAAGTCGTGCATCAAACTTTCTGTGGGACATAATGTCTGCAAATAAAAGTTTAAATATTCCAACTCATTATAATAAATTTCACATCCTTATCCACTGGCTAGTAGTTGTCATCATCTTGTTCCAAATGATCACTGGCGATAAAATTGCCTTAGAATTTTTAGCACTTCGTAATGAGGCCATCACCAACAATGGAAATACAAGCAATAGTCAATTTCATATATTAGGAGGCGTATTTATATTTTTACTTATGGCTNTTAGAATTTTTCTAAGAATAAAATTTGGTGTCCCTANTCCCACAAAGAAAACAAATGCTNTATTGAAATTTTTATCAACTTTTGTGCATTTGGGGATTTACTTNATTCTTTTTGCTATTCCTATTACCGGTCTATTNGCCTTTTCAACTGTCAATATCGATCTGGGTATAGCTCACAAAATTCTAGTTAATATATTATACCTCTTTATAATAACCCATCTCATTGGCGTTGCTTATCATCAAATTTTTCTTGGGGATAATATTATGCAAAGGATAACCAGCTGGAAATCATAGCTTATTGTTTTCCAGAAATTCCTGCTTCTTCAAACGTGGCCATTTCTACATGACACTTGAAAGCCGCTTTGACTATGGAAGTAGCTAAGGCAGCACCGGACCCTTCCCCTAAGGCCATATCTAGACGCAAAATAGGCTTTTTGTTTAACATCTTTAGTAGCAACTGATGCCCTGGTTCCTTAGAGCAGTGCCCAAATAAACAATGATCAAGGATATCCTTCCTTTCGAAGAAAATCGGTAATACTGCTGCAGTACAAATAAAACCATCTAAAATTACTGGCACCGAATAATGCTTCGCAGCTACTACAGCTCCACAAATCGCTGCTTGTTCTCTACCGCCTAGGGATACTCCTGCATCGAGAGGTCTTACAATACCAGGCCGATTTGTCTTTACTGCTCTTTCAATTATTTTGCCCTTATGTATCACCTGATCTTGGTTAGAGCCAGTTCCTGGTCCTACCCATGAACTTACATCGTTATTAAAAAAATAATAACATAATGCTGATGCAATTGTTGTATTACCAATTCCCATTTCTCCCAATGTAATTAAATCCATATTCTCTGAAACTGCACGCAACCCTATNTTAAAGGACTTAATAAACTCCGTTTCATCCATGGCACGTCCAATGGATATATCAGCCGTTGGTTTTTCTAGATCGATCGGGATAACCTCTAGATTGATTTCGTTTGACTCACATATCTTATTTATTGCTGCTTTTCCCAATTTAAACGTTTCTACCATCTGAAAAGTAACTTCTTGGGGAAATGGGTTTATTGATTGTCTACACACACCATGATTACCNGCAAATACAATAGTGGATATTTTCTCCATGTCTTTCATAGTCTTTTTGCCCCAAGATGACAAAAAAACTGCTATGTCTTCAAGCTGACCTAGGGAATTGGCTGGTTTCAACAAATTCTTTTGTCTTTCAACAGCTTTTTCTTTTAATTCTTTGGACCATGTTGGTGCGCTATCTACTAAATTAAAAATATCATCTATAGTGTGGACTAATTCTAATTTTTTCATAAAAACTCAATATGGATATGTTAAAACGACTGTAGTTTGGATATAAAAATTTAAAGGCAAAGACAACTGATTATTACCATGTACTCTGAAATTTATTTTATGGTCCCCTTAATACTCTTAATAGCCCTAACCCTTGATATTGTAATAGGGTGGCCAGAAAAAGTTTACGAGAATATTGGGCACCCAGTTACTTGGATTGGCAAAGTAATATCGTATTTTGAACACTTACTAAATAAGAGAGAATACTCGAAAAAATCACTTAAACTCCTTGGGACTTTAACTTTTTTTCTAACCGTGTTCCCAATAACAGCGATAGCTTTTTTGATAGAGCAAATGCTTTTAAATTTTTATTATGGTTTTGTTATCCAAGCATTATTAATTTGGCCATTTTTAGCAACTANATCTCTCTACACACATGTTAAAGATGTCGCNGATGCNCTTGACAAAAAAGACTTAATTGCTTCTCGGGCAGCGCTNTCAAANATAGTCGGTAGNGACTTAACAAATTCCGATGANAATACTATATGTGGTGGCGCCATCGAAAGCTTATCTGAGAACACGTCTGATGGAATAATCGCTCCTTTATTTTGGGCATTTCTTTTTGGACTTCCTGGAATAGTTTTTTATAAAGCGATAAATACGTTGGACAGTATGGTAGGGTATAAGAACGATAAGTTCTTAGACTTTGGCTGGTTTAGCGCTAACGTTGATGACTTTGTAAATTGGGTGCCAGCGAGATTGTCTTCTATTCTTTTTTGTGCCCTTACTCTTAAACCAATTAAAACATTTCTATTTTCTTTAAAGAATGCAAAAGCAAGCACTTCTCCAAATGCTGGATGGCCACAAGCAACATTCGCGTACATTCTTGGGATATCTCTTCTTGGGCCAAAACGATCAAAAGGCATACTTATCGAACAGCCTACTATCAACGTTGGGCACCCTTTACCTAACAAAGAAAACCTCTCAACAGCTCTTAAATATTATATTTATATTATTATTGAAATATACGTAATACTCTTTGCTCTCAATTTTTGGTTCATGAATGGGTAATAAGGATCTTAATATACAACACGGAGGTGATATTGACCTTGCCATAAAAAAATATGGAGGGCAAAGAGCAGATTGGATAGACCTCTCTACTGGTATAAATAGAACCTCGTATCCATGGCAGGAAAGCGTAAAGGTCGAGTTAAGAGACTTACCAAGTAGTAAGCTTTTGATGGGTTTAGAGAAAGCTGCATCGAGAGCATATAAGGTCGCAGAAGGCACTGATACCGCAGCTGTTCAGGGGGCTCAACAAATTATTAGCCTCTTACCTATATGCTTAAAAAATTATAATTCAGTAGCTATACTTGGACCAACATATAATGAGTATGAAAAAGCTTTCAAAAGTTCCGGAATTAAAGCCGAGACAGTATCTGAGGTTTCAAAACTATCTTCTAGTGATATTGCTATTATAGTTAATCCTAATAATCCTACAGGTAAAGTGATTGCCGAAGAGATACTTGACGATTTGTCAAAAAAAGTAAGAATTTTGATTATTGATGANAGCTTTAAAATGTTCTCTTCGAGNAGAATTCAAAAGTTCGATAATGTAATACAAATTAACTCACTGGGAAAATTCTTTGGCTTAGCAGGCGTAAGACTTGGATTTGTATCAGGCCCCTCTGATTTTATTAAATCGGTAAGAGGAATGTTAGGACCTTGGCCAGTTTCTAGCGTAGCTGCCGAAATTGGCATAATTGCCCTGAATGACAAAACTTGGATATCTGCAATGGAAAAAATATTGCTTGAAGGGAGTAATGTTTTGCATGAAGCTTGTAATACAAAAAATTGGAAATTAGTTGGAAAAACTAATTTATTTCATACGTATGCCACTTCGAATTGTGTTGAAGTTGAAGAGCAATTTGCAGCCCATTATATTTGGATTAGAACTTTTGATTATTCTAAAAGCTGGGTAAGACTTGGCATTCCAACTTCAAAGTATGAGTGGGCAAGAGTTAGACAGGCGCTCAATCAATAATTAGATATTCCTGGCGACAGATAATATTGAATCAACATCAAGATTATCCTCTATTACTCTCACAAATTCCTCTAAAATAAATTCAATACTGTCATGGAAAGAGATGTCTTCTTTTTTCTCTTCTGAACTTAATTTAGCTACAAAGTTATTTCTAAATTCGTCAGAAAAAAATAAGCCATGAAGATAGGTGCCCATAACGAGCCCATTAGACGATATTGCACCATCTTTTCTGTTGCCTAAAATGGCGAAGGGATTATTACAATCACTTCCAGAAGTAATACCCAGATGTATTTCATAACCAGAAATTTTTTTCCCATTTATAGTGCTGATAAATTCTTTTTTTCCAAGATTCTTTTCTTTCCCCATTTTTGTTTTAACGTTTAGGAGGCCAAGGCCTTTTGCTTTCGATGGTGTACCGTCATATCCTTGATCATCTATTATTTCGTTACCTAAAATTTGGTAACCACCACAAATTCCCAATATAGAACCTCCTCTTCTGTAATGCGCCTTAATATCGATATCCCAGCCTTGGTATTTAAGAAATTTTAGGTCAGCTATTGTTGACTTTGTTCCTGGTATTATAATCAAGTTCGTATCTGCTGGTATAGGATTGCCAGGTTCGACAAATTGTAATTTTAATCGATTGTCNATTTTGAGAGGATCAAAATCATCAAAGTTTGCAATACGAGATAGCTTNAAGACCGAAATTACGCACTTACCGGTGCCGAAACTATTCTTNAGATCTTGACTATCCTCTGCTGGAAATAATTTTGCNTTGTCAAAGAAGGGCATAACCCCAAAACTCNTCCAATCTGTTTTCTTTTCAATGAAGGCAACCCCATCATCAAACAAACTTTTGTCTCCACGAAACTTATTTATAATAAACCCTTCAATTAAGTTTAAGTCGTTTTGGTCAAGGACTTCTTTTGTACCTATAAGCTGAGCAATAACCCCACCTCTTTCAATATCTGCTGCTACTATTACAGGAACACTCAAAACTGAAGCAAATCCCATATTTGCGATATCAGCCTTTCTGAGATTAACTTCTGCTAAACTACCTGCGCCTTCTGCAATGACCAGATCATAGTCATTAACCAAATTCTTAAAACTNTTTATCGCTATCCCTATAAATTTATCTTTATGAGAATAATACTCTCGTGCTTTNAGNGATTTATATTTTTTCCCATTCAAAATAACTTGAGACCCGATCATGCTTTCTGGTTTTAATAGAACTGGATTCATGTCTGAGTGAAAATCAATACCCGCTGCATAAGCTTGAAATGATTGTGCTCTGCCAGCTTCTCCTCCGTCCACCGTTATAGCAGCATTGTTTGACATATTTTGAGGTTTAAATGGAGCAACACGCAGGCCTCGTTTCTTNGCGGCTCTGATCAGCCCAGCAACTAAAAGTGATTTACCAACATTGGAACCACACCCCTGAATCATTAGCGCTTTTCCCATAGTTAAAATTCTATACCTGATTGGCTCATTACGCCATTTCGAAAGTGGTGCTTTACCAAGGTCATATCTGTCACCAGGTCTGCAATATTGATTAACTTCTCATTAGCATTTCGTCCCGTAAGTATTACGTGAGACATCTCAGGTTTTTTTTCTTGTAAAAAAGTGACTACATCATCGATTTCGATGTAACCATACCTGAGCGCTATATTGATTTCATCAAGTAGGATTATCTTTTTTTCCTTATTCAGGATAAGTTCCTTGGCTTTACCCCATGCCTTTTTTGCAGATGCAATATCTTTTTCTTTATCTTGGGTATCCCAAGTAAATCCATCTCCAAGAGTATGGAATTCACAAAATTCGTGAAAGTACTTTTGGATCAGGTCACGCTCGCCGGTTGCCATCGCGCCCTTTATAAATTGAACAACTGCACATGGCATACCATGTGCTATACCTCTAAAAACCATGCCAAAGGCAGCAGTACTCTTTCCCTTGCCTGTTCCAGTATGAACAATTATTAGGCCTTTTTTTACCGTTTTTTTTGCGAAAATTTTTTGCTTCGAAGTCTTCAGCCTCTTCATTTTTTCATTATGTTTTTCGTTTTCAGACATTTTTTTTATCCTCTTGACAAGTGCATATTTTTACTGCTCAACTAGTAATTAACTGGTCCTTTTTTTTGGTTAAATGGGAATGCGAAAAAGACTAAAAAGCAAATCGTAGCCGTACCCGCGACCGTAAATAAAAGAGAATATTAACACTGAGTAATAATCTTGGGAAGTTGGTATTCATAAAGCTTTGCTTTACTTTTAATAGCCGGGAGACCTGCCAGTAAAAAAAAGAAGAGCGAACGGGATATTCGTGTCTGAAAACAGTTAGATATTGTTTTTTTGATCCCGTTTTCCAATAAGGAGGAATAATTGGAATCCGATGATATTTTATATGTTTGCATTACATGCAAAAAGAATGGTGAAGCTGTTGAACCACGTCCTGGAAAGATACTCTATGACAACCTAAAACGGTTGAACAGCAAGATGAATATAAAACCTGTTAGATGTTTAGCNGGATGCTCTAATGGTTGTACTCTGAGTCTGACAAATAAAAATAAATGGACTTATGTAATTGGCAACTTAACCCCTGATCAAGACGAAGCTGATATTTTATCTGGATTTTCATTATATAAAAAAACAAGAGATGGTAAAATCCGGTTCTCAGATCGCCCTGCAGCATTTAAAAAACAATCGCTAGCTAGGGTTCCACCAGAAAACTACATGGTAGTTGAAGATGAGTAGTCTAGAGAAAATTCCTGTCACAATTCTAACCGGTTTTTTGGGAGCCGGAAAAACTACATTAATTCGAAATTTAATTCTTAAGAACAAATCGAAAAAACTGGCCGTTATAATAAATGAGTTCGGTGATTTAGGTGTTGATGGAGAAATAGTAAAACAATGTTCAGATGAAACCTGCCCAGAAGAAAATATTCTCGAATTAGCAAACGGATGTATATGTTGTACAGTGGCCGACGACTTTATTCCCACTATGAAATCCCTTTTAGAGGGCCAATATATTCCGGAACATATATTGATCGAAACATCAGGTCTCGCCCTTCCCAAACCTTTATTGAAAGCTTTTGAGTGGCCGGAAATTCGAAGCCGCTTAACGGTTGACAGCGTTTTAGCCGTTGTAGATGCAGAAGCGGTTGTTAATGGTATATTTGCTCCTCAAATGTCTACTGAACTTGAAGAAAAACAAAATCAAACTTACGTTGAACATGAAACACCTCTCTCCGAAGTATTTGAGGACCAAATAAACTGCTCAGATGTTGTGCTACTAACAAAGCCAGACCTTGTGNAAAACATTTCAGACGCCAGAAATATCATAATTAAGGAAATGGAACGAAATGTTCCAATTTTAGAAGTTCAAAATGGTGACATTGGGGCTGATGTGATTTTAGGCGTAAATGCAGCAGCGGAGACTGATTTAGATAATAGACGATCTCATCATGATGGCTTTGATGATCATGAGCACGATGATTTTGACACATTTAGCATCACTGTGCCAAAAATCCTAGATGTAGAGAAATTTAAAATAGTTTTAGAAACACTCATACGGGAAAATGACATATTGAGAATTAAAGGTTTTTTGCGAGTTGAAAGCAAGCCATTAAATTTACTTGTTCAAGGTGTTGGTAAAAGATTATCAGTAAATTTTACAGACACTAAAATTCCTGTAGAAAATACTGGGAACTTAGTTTTTATAGGTGAAAAAGGGAGGATCGATCAAGACGTAATCTCAGCCTATCTCCACTCAAGTCTGAATTAATATGCATATCATTTTTAATGAAGATCACTATTTAGATAATTCCAGTGTTCCAGTTGATTTAAACCAGGAGCCTGCTGATCTAGTTATTTTGTCTTTTTCAGATAGTGATTTAAATGCGTTTGCGAATGCATGGAAAAAAACGTTAGGGGACTTTGGTAGAGAGTCTGTTCCTACATTGAGACTGGCAAATATAAAACAACTAACTCATAATTTATCTATTGATACCTACATTGAAAAAACAGTCTCCAAATCTAAAGGTATTCTTGTAAGACTTATTGGAGGTGAGCAATATTGGCCATACGGATTAAATTATTTAAAGAGCGTATCAATTNAGAAAAAGATACCCTTGGCTGTAATACCAGCCGATGGGAGAGAAGATAAGGTTTTAGACTCGTATTCAAATTTNCCAAAGTCAACATTAGAAAACTTAAAAAATCTCTGTGATGACGGCGGAGAACTATCTGCNCAAGCGGTATTAGCTCAAATGGCACTTGCTGCATCACTTCACTTCCCAGCCATTACNGAATTCAGCAAAGTAAAATCTCATGGTTTTTATTGCTATAAAAAAGGTATTCTAGAAAATTTTACCGTGAGCACTGACGCAAAACCTACTGTCTGTATTATATTTTATAGATCATACCTGATGGCTGATGACCTCGAACCCATAGACCAATTATTTAGAGATTTTAAAAAGAGAGACATAAAATGCATAAGTATTTTTGTAAATTCACTTAAAATCAAATCGACCGCCAAGTGGATAGAGTCGATGTTATCGAAAATATCNCCTATTGCGATACTTAATGCTACAGCCTTTTCAGCAAAAAGTCGCGAAACTGGCAAATCTCCATTAGATCATGTGGGTGTGCCTGTTTTTCAAATAATTTTATCTACCTCTAAGAAAGAATCTTGGAGACGGAATCCAATTGGCTTAAATTCCTCTGATTTGGCTATGCACGTTGCTATACCAGAGGTAGATGGGCGCATAAATGGAGGGATTGTAAGTTTTAAATCTGAACAAGCTATAGACCCCGCATTACAGTTTCCAATCTCAAAGCATAAAGTCGAGAAAACTCTTTCTAAAAAGATAATAAATAAAGTTGAAAAGTGGCATGCTCTCAGATCTAAGAAAAATGAAGAAAAAAGAATAGCCATCGTATTATCTTCATACCCGGGTCGTGACTTTCAATTAGCTCATGCGCTTGGCCTAGACACAATTAAATCAACAAAGCATATTTTAGGTTTTCTTGGNGATAATGGATTTAAATTCTCTAACCCTGATAAGTTTTTTGAGAAGTTAAAAAGCTCTAGGATAGAGATTCCCATCAAGTTATACGAAAGACTGCTAAATCTCATTCCACTAAAACCTAGAACTAAATTATTTAAAACATGGGGTGGTTTCGAAGAAGATGCTTTTTTTGAAAAGGACAAGTTTGTTCTTCAGGGTTATAAAAACAATAATTTTTTTGTGCTGGTGCAGCCCTCAAGAGGTTTACTAGAGGATAAAAAAGCCGATTATCACGATCTTGAAAAAATACCTTGTCACAGCTATGTGGCAATGTATCTCTGGTTGCAGATGCAAAATATTGANGCATTTCTTCATATGGGAACGCATGGAAGTCTCGAATGGCTACCAGGGAAAACAGTAGGTCTTTCCAATCAGTGCTGGCCCGAGTTACTAGTAAACGACATACCTTTTATTTATCCGTTTATTGTTAATGATCCGGGAGAAGCATCGCAGGCAAAAAGAAGATTGGGGGCTCTTACTGTGGGGCACATGCCTCCAAAAATTCAGACTATGGATCTTCCAAATGAATTGAGAGATCTTGAATTTCTATTAGATGAATATTCTACGAGCGGTGATCTCGATCAAGTAAGGAAAGAGCATATTGAAAAGAAAATAATTCATGAGGCTAAGAAAATAAAATTAGATAAAGAGCTATCAGTTGATCCCATAACATCAGATAGTGAATGGTTAACAAGAATAGACTCTTTTGTTTGTGATTTAAAGGAATCCCAGTTTTCAAGTGGTCTTCATATATTTGGCAAAGGAGATTGTGGAGCATCCGAACTGAATGGCTTACTCCGATGCCTAGAGGGAAAAAGAATTAACAGTGGACCATCGGGATCGCCATATAGGAACCGTACTGATATTAAACCTACAGGCAGGAATATATATGCTGTAGACCCTAGATCGATACCCACAAAAATAGCTTTCCAAAATGGTCAAGCAATGGCAGATGAATTTGTAAGACAATATTTGCAAGACAATGGAGATTATCCGAAAAATTTAACCATTGATCTTTGGGGATCAGCATCCATGCGAACGGGAGGACAAGAGTACTCAATGGCACTTGCTTTTGCTGGCCTTACACCAATTTGGGACAAAAATAACGCTCGGATCCTTGGCTTTAGCATTCTATCACTAGCAGAGCTAGGTCGCCCGAGAATTGANATTACTATCAGACAGTCAGGTTTGTTCAGAGACATCTTTCCAGAGCTTAATAGATTATTTTTTGATGCAATCGATAAACTTCATGAAAGAGATGAGACATTGAAAGATAACCCTTATAAAAACAAGATTGACAGAATTTTTGCGCCTAAGCCTGGATCTTTTGGGATAAATATCAAAGAAAAAATTGAAGGACCCCTAGCCGATCACACGGCTAAGATTGGCGAGGCATGGATTAAAAGCTCGGCTTGGGCTTATCAAAAGAATGGAAAATTTAACCAAAATACAGAAAGTCTTAAGAAAAGGTTAGCCGATACTGAAGCACTAATTCACTCTCATGATTTATGTGAAAGTGATTTGTTGTCAGCAAAGGATTATGCTGACCACATAGGGGGTTTTAACGCAGCTGTTGCCAGTATGCAGAAAACCAATCCTAAACTATACCATTTAGATATTTCATCCGATGGAATTCCAAAAGTTCGTACAACAAATCAAGAATTAGCAAGAATTATCAGGGGAAAGCTTTCTGACGATAAGTGGGTTTCAGGAATGTTGCAGCATGGTTACAGAGGCGCGGCTGAAATAACAGAACTAGTATTCAACTTGTCTAATTTTGGCAAATCTGGAGTATATTTACCTAATCACTTAATAGAATTGGTATATAACTCAACTTTAGCCAATACAAAAGTTGCTGACTTTATGGCAGAGGAAAATATAGATGCTCTTAAAGGTTTAGAAAATACTTTTAGTGAGCTTAGAGACTTAGGTCTATGGAAAAGTTTTCATAACTCTATTCGATATGAGGAAAGACTGGTTGAAAATGGCTAGGGTCTTAGGAATATGCCCAACTATTGACTCACCAATTAAATCTAACGATGGTTACTTAATCCGTTTCAGGCCAAAATACGGATATCTCTCATCTAAACAACTCTCTATTCTTGCTGATGCAATTTCTAGTTTTGGAAGTAACTTTATCGAATTGACATCGCGAGCTAACATCACAGTAAGAGGTCTTCAAAAAAAACATCTTGAACAGCTATCAAATTTCCTCAATCAGGCCGGTATTATTAATGCTGCTGAAAAAAAGGAGAATATTTCAAATATCATTTATAGTCCCTTTTCTACGAAAAATAAAAAACTAACACAAAAGATAGCAAGTATTTTAGAAGATAATCTTAATAATATCCCCAAACTCCATAAGAAATTCGGTATTGCTGTTGACTTAGGAGAAGTGGCCAGCCTGCAAGAAACCAATGCAGACCTCAGGATAGAGACAAACAAAGAAAAAATTCTAATTTTAAGAATTGACGGTTNAGANCGCGGTATAGNTGTAGAACCAGAAACATTAATTGAAAAAATAGAAATGATTTTAAGTAATGTAATGGCTGTCTCGAACCAACTGAAAAGCAGAGATTTAATTAATTCAATTGGAGAGATAGACCATATTTATTTTCCAGACATTAAACCAAGAAAACAAAATTTTTCTCCGAGACTCGGTCCCTGTTTTGGAGGATATATGATTACGGTACCTGGAGGAAAATTTTCAAGTTACCAACTGAGGGAATTAGCTTCGCATGTTAAAGGAGTAGCAGTGACCCCATGGAAATCTTTTTTTATTAATTCAGCCAAAACAAAACCACCTTTAAGTTTTCTCTCAAAAAATACAGGTCATGATCTGAGCGTGAGCTATTGCTCTGGTAAACCCTATTGTAGTCAAGGCATTTTGGAAACCAGTCAGGTGGCAAAAGTGGTCACTACGTTTCTTAAAGAAAGATTAAAAAATAGAAAAAATAAAGCAAAGATTCACATAAGTGGTTGTTTAAAAAATTGTGGTCTCTCAAAGCAGACATCGATACTTATTAACAGTTCAGGAGGGGAAAAGTCTGTAAGNGTAAAAGATGANAAATTTCAGCATTTAGCATCAAAAATTTCTATGGAATTGAATAAATGACATTTGAATATGAAAGAAGCCCAGACAAAATTTATGAGCAATCTTTTTCTATTATTCGAAAAGAAGCGGANCTCTCTTCTTTTTCAAACCTTGANGAGAAAATTGNAGTGAGGATGATACATGCCCTTGGTTTTATTGGGCTGGAAAAATATATTCAATTTACACCAGATTTTGTTAGCAAAGTAAGAGATGCTTTAGAGAGAGGAGCTCGGATTATTTGCGATACGAGGATGGTAAGTGAGGGAATAACAAAAGCAAGACTACCAGCGGACAATGAAATCATCTGTACTTTGAATGATAAGTCCGTACCAGACATTGCAAAACGAATATCGAATACCAGAACGGCTGCAGCAATTCATCTATGGGAAGACTACATACAAGATTCTCTAATTGTTTTTGGTAACGCTCCCACTGCATTATTTTATTTGTTAGAGTTTCTTGGTAAGAGAAAAAACTTGAAACCTGCGGGCATAATTGGTTGCCCTGTCGGGTTTGTTGGAGCCGCGGAATCTAAGCAAGCATTAATCGAAGTAAAAACGCTGAACAGTCTAGTTGTTAAAGGCCGGTTGGGGGGAAGTGCTGTNGCNGTAGCTGCAGTTAACGCCTTGGCACAGGAGAAAGAATAAATATGTATAGTATATATTGCGTCGGGGTTGGGCCAGGTGATCCTGAGTTACTGACAGTTAAGGCATCTAGAATAATATCCGATGCAAGACAAATAGCATATTTCAGAAAAAAAAATACGTTGGGCAGAGCGAGAGCGATTATAGATACATTAATTTCCAATAGTGCGCCCTTTGAATACGCTATGGAATACCCTGTAACTAATGAAGTCGATTTTCGATCTGATAAATATAAGCATTCGATTAATCGATTTTATGATGACTGTGCCAATAAACTAAAGAAACTCTTATTGAACGACGATGTGGTGGTAATATCAGAAGGTGATCCTCTTTTTTATGGATCATTTGTTCATCTATTTAGACTTTTGAAAAAAGATGTGAATATAGAATTCGTGCCTGGAATAACTGCTATGTCAGGTGCTTGGAACAATTCTAAGTTACCAATAGCAATGGGAGATCAACCCCTAACTATCCTAATGGGCATACAAAGTCGCGAAGAATTAAAGAGCCATCTTGAGAGTTCCAAAAATGTTGTAATCATGAAAGTGGGTACCCAATTAGAAAAAGTAAAATCTGTACTAGAAGAAACGGATCGGCTTAATGAGGCATTAGTAATTGAAAAAGCAACTATGCCTGAACAAAAAATTATTCCTCTAAGGGAATATANTAAAAGTGAAGCACCATATTTCTCGATAATTCTAATTTCAGAGGACCATTACGAATGAAGGGAAGCTTAACCATAGTAGGTTTAGGACCAGGAGCACCAGAACTTATCACACCAGCAGTAACCGATGCATTAAAAGATTCAACAGACATTGTGGGTTACTCTAAGTACATTGANAGAGTGAAGGATGCTAGCGGCAAGTCATTTCACCCAAGCGATAATAGGGAGGAAATTGATAGAGCTGAACTTTCTATTAATCTTGCTTTGCAAGGAAAAAAGGTAGTTGTTGTTTCTTCGGGAGATCCTGGAGTTTTTGCNATGGCCTCGGCAATATTTGAAGTTGTAGATAANAAAAANATTTCTANAGATGACTTANCAATTGTNGTNNTGCCAGGGATTACTGCTCTTTTAGCAGCATCCGCCAGANTNGGCGCTCCTATAGGACATGATTTTTGCGTTATTAATTTGTCTGATAATCTTAAATCTTGGGATATTTTGAAATCAAGAGTTATCGCAGCCGCAAAGGCGGANTTTGTAATAGCGTTTTACAACCCAAGATCGAAATCTCGTAAAAATCAGCTTTCAGAAATTTATGATGTTTTAAGAAAAAACTGTAAAAGTGACCGGATTGTTATTTATGCAAATTCAGTTTCTACTGAATCTGAGGCTATTTTTGAGACTACATTGTCAGAAGCTGATGCTTCTTCTGTATCAATGAAGACTCTAGTAATTATTGGGTCATCTAGCACTAAAAAGATTAGAAACACAGGTTATATATATACGCCACGTTATTCAGGGGTAGAAAAAAATTGAACTACTTGATTTTCATCAGTAAAAAGCTTTCTTTTCGGCAACGTAGGNCTTTCAATCATTATGACTTCAATGCCAAGTTCCCTAGCTGCATGTATTTTCTCAACTACTGCATTGGAGCCAGAATTCTTTGTTATAAGTTTATTTATAGAAAACTCTTTCATAATTTCCAGCTCTTGCTCGAAANTAAANGGNCCTTGATCAAAAATAAGCTTAAATCTATCGAGAAGCATCTTGTTTTCTGGTTCGTTAATCATTCTGATCAGATAAAATGGTTTGGGCTTCCTATTCAGAAAACGTATTTCTTTACTACCGATTGTTACAAAAACCCTGTCAGTTTCGTCGATAAGCTTTATAGCTTTATTCATATCACTCACCAGCTTCCATTTGTCGCCATTTTGTCTCTGCCACTTTGGACGTTCAAAACCCAAATATTCAATTTTTGCGAGTTGCGCGGCNAGAAGAGAGTTTACTGTAATATTTTTAGAAAAAGGATGAGAGGCATCAAGGATATGGGTTATACCTTCATCTTTGACAAACGCAGACATTCCCGTCGCTCCGCCAAAGCCACCGACCCGAATATTTTTTACCTCTTTATCAATGCTTTCAGTAAGACCTGCATAAGAAAGTATTGTAAAAAGTTTCTTTTCTTGAAGTCTAAAATGCAGATTTTTTGCCTCGGCAGTGCCTCCTATTATAAGAATTTTTGTCATGACTAAAACCTGGCTTCATATTATTGGTATAGGTGAGAATGGACTAAATGGCCTTGATAAATCAAGCACTGATTTATTGAACAGGGCGAGCGTCGTTTTTGGTAGTGCTCGCCAATTGGCTCTTGCAGAGGTTAAATCAAAAGGTAAATCATGGCCTATACCATTTAGCATTGATGAAGTATTCAGTTATAAATATAAACTGGCTGTGGTACTGGCTTCAGGTGATCCTTTTTGGTTTGGTGTAGGACCTCTCCTTACTAAAAACTTAAAGAAAAATGAATGGCGCTCTTACCCTGTGCCATCTACTTTTTCTCTAGCTGCCAATAAAATAGGCTGGCCTATAAACGCTGTTGACTGCTTAGCCTTCCATGCAAAACCAGTAGAAACCCTTCCTGCAAAACTGTCAGAAGCTGGGAAAGCAATAATTCTTCTCAGAGAGTTTAAGCAAATAGCGCAGATTCTTTCTGTACTAGAGAAACATGATGTTAATGTTAAAGAAAGTTTTATGCTGTCGAGACTTGGCTGCCCAGAGGAAAAAGTAGTAAAACTTACAGACTCAAAACTATCTGATTTTAAACAAGCATCTAAATCTTTAAAACCACTAGCATTGGGCATAACATATAAAAAACCTCCATCAGATATCAGTTATTTTCAAGGGCAGGATGATGATGCTTTCAAAACTGATGGGAATATAACTAAAAAAGACATAAGAGCTCTGACCCTCTCAGAATTAAAATCTTTTGGAAGTGAAGTGTTATGGGATATAGGAGCTGGTTCAGGCTCAATCTCAATTGAATGGTGTTTGGGGCATCCTAAAAACGTGGCCTTTGCCATTGAACGAAGAAGNGATCGTATTTCTTTAATCAAAGCTAATAGAAAAAAATTTGGCTTACAAGAAAGATTAACTGTAAAACATGGTAATATTGAAACGATAGCCAAAGATTTACCAACGCCAAATGCTGTTTTTATAGGTGGGGGAGTAACTTCAGATTTAATTTACCAAGTGATTAAAGCCCTTGGTAAAAATAGTCGACTTGTAATAAATGCTGTCACTCTTGAATCCCAGGCTCTTTTGTTAAAAAAATACAAGCAGTTCGGCGGTAATTTGAAAAAAATTAATATATCCAAGCCTAAGCCTATTGGGGGAAAAACAATTTGGTCAGCTCAATATAATATAATCCAATGGAGCTTTAAAACATGATTGCAGGAATTGGCTTTAAATCTACAGTTACTATTACTTCATTTAACGAGTTATTTGAAAGTTATATCAAAAGGTATAGTGCTTTTACAGTTGCTACCTCAAAGGAAAAAGCAATAAATGCAGTCTTTTTAAAATTTGTCAGTACAAACCGCCTAAAATTGATCCAGATTGAGGAAGACGATATTTACAATATTATCACACCTACTGTTTCCCATTTGAGTATGAAGTTTAAAAATGTTGGCAGTTTTTGTGAAGCTGCAGCACTTGCTGCAGGAGGTACCGCATCCAAAATTATTTGTGAGCGGAAAATCTCTTCTGATAGGCTTGCTACCATCGCAATCGCAGAAATGGATGGAGATTAAATTGACAGTACACTTCATAGGCGCAGGTCCTGGTGATCCCGAACTCATAACGCTTAAAGGAAAAAAACTTTTGGAAAAATGCTCTATCTGTTTTTTTGCGGGATCGATCATTCCAGAAGAAATATTATCCCATTGCGACCCTTCAACAAAAAAAATAAATACAGCACCCCTATCACTTTCTCAAATTATTAAAAAAATAGAAAAATTTCATAATGAGGGTCATGAAATTGCCCGGCTTCACTCTGGTGATCTATCTATATGGTCGGCAGTGAATGAACAAATACGTGAGTTAATAAAATTAGAAATCCCTTTTAGCATGACGCCAGGAGTAACTTCTTTTTCAGCTGCCGCTTCAAGTTTAAAACAGGAACTAACCAAGCCCCAAATAGCCCAATCTATAGTTCTCACTAGAACCGAAGGTAGGGCATCAAAGATGCCTGAAAATGAAACTTTGGAAAATTTTGCTAAAAGTGGCGCTATTCTTGCGATACATCTATCAATTCATGATATTGCAAAAGTGGTCAAAAAAGTGAAGCCTTTCTATAACGGTTCTTGCCCAGTAAAAGTTGTGTGGAAAGCATCTTGGCCAGAGGAACAAATTATTCATTCAGATTTAAGTAATATAGAAAAAGCGATACCCGAATATATGGATAGAACAGCTTTGATACTTATTGGTCCGCATTTAGACACTGCTAATTTTACAGCAAGCAAATTGTATGATGAAACCTATGATAGGAGATTTAGAGAAATAGATGCCACTGGAAGAAATCATAAATAGGCAAGGTATAATTATTTCGGCTCCGGCGTCGGGAGCTGGAAAAACGACTGTAACTCTGGGGCTTATTAACGCTTTTGCCCGTAAAGGATCTGTACAACCTTTCAAGAGTGGTCCTGACTATATAGATTCAAAATTTCAAAGTGTTGCGGCAGATCGTCCTTCATATAACTTAGATACATGGGCAATGTCATCTAGCGATATCCTTAATATGATAGGCATGGTGGGCCCTTCGGATATCTGTATTGCTGAAGGGTCAATGGGATTATTTGATGGAGTAATAAGCAAGGGTGCAGGTGGAAATGGTTCCACCGCAGATCTAGCAAGTATAACGAATTGGCCAGTAATTTTAGTAGTCGACTGCGCAAAGCAGGCTCAATCTGTAGCTGCTTTGATTNCCGGTTTCAACTCATTTAGACATGACATAACAATCGGTGGANTAATTCTAAATAATATATCAAGCAAAAGGCACGAAGCTTTAGTAGTCAGTGAAGTTTCAAAAACAAAAGTTCCAATTCTAGGGGTTATCCCTAGATCTAACGAACTAACTATCCCAGAAAGACACTTAGGTCTGGTCCAAGCAGAAGATTTATCTGACTTGGAACAACTAATTTTTAAGCTTGGAACACTCATTGAAGAAAATTGTGACCTAGAAGCAATAGCTTGTACTGCAAGAAATAGCTTTCCTCCAATATCAACGTTACAAAAAATTACTCCTCCCGCGCAGAGAATAGCTATTGCGAGAGATAATGCATTTACCTTTACTTATTCCCATTTGATAGAGGGATGGAAGAAGCAAGGTGCTGAGATTTCCTTTTTCTCTCCGCTAAACGATGAGCCCCCTTCAAAGAGTGATGACATGGTCTGGTTGCCAGGAGGATACCCTGAACTCTACCTCGGTCGCTTATCTGAATGCAAAAATTTTAAGAATGGACTTATTGATTTTAGTAAGAAAGGACCAGTGCACGGAGAGTGTGGTGGCTATATGGTTTTGGGAAGAAAAATTATTGGTAAAGGTGGTCAGGCATATGACATGATTGGTATGTTTGATTTGGTTACTTCTTTTGAAAAACGCAAGCTCAATCTAGGATATCGAAAAGCCAAGGCTATTGAGCCTTTTTTTGGAATCAAAAAGGGTTCCACTGTTCTTGGACATGAGTTTCACTATACGACAGTTGTCGAAATAAATGATGCTCCTATTGTCTTTGTANANGATGCTTACCAAAATGAGTTAGGTCAGTNAGGCTCCAAAAACTCTAATGCTACTGGAACATTTTTTCATCTTATTGGGAGCGAACAATGACTATTAGCTTTGTCAGTTCTGGTCCCGGCAATCCAGACCTTCTTACTGTACTAGCAGTAAAAAGAATTAGTGATGCGGATATTATTTTCTATGATGATTTATCCGCCGGCGAAATACTAAATCTTGCAAAAAAAAGCGCCACACTTTTGAGTGTGGGGAAAAGAGCGGGGCTTGCATCACCAAAGCAAAATCAAGTATCTAGATTACTTGTAGAATATGGTAGAACAGGAAAAAAAATTGTTCGGCTGAAGTCGGGTGATAGTAGTATTTTTTCAAGATTAGAGGAAGAAATTACAGCATTAAATGAAAATGGGTTAGAGTTTGAAATAATCCCAGGAGTATCTTCAGCAATGGCTGCGGCTGCGGCTGCAAAAATCCCATTAACCCGAAGAGTTATGTCGAGACGTGTACAGTTTATAACTGGACATGATTTNAATGGTGAACTTCCCGATGACTTAAATATTGCATCNTTAATTGATCCAAATTGTACAACCGTAATCTTCATGGGAAAAAAAACTTTCCCTAATCTAGCTCAGATTCTTTTAGAAAATGGTCTTGATATCAAAACAAAAGTNCTNNTAGCGGAAGACATTTCAAGAAANNNGGAAAATATTACANANGGTACGATNGAGGAGATTTTAATCTANCTAAAGGNTATNCAAAGCAATNATCCTGCAGTTATAATTTTTGGACCGTTACTTTGAGTATTAACTTATATCTAATAGGAATAGGTTTCGGAGATGCAAAGCATGTAACAGAAGAAGCAGCTAAGACAATCAAGAGTTGTAATTTGATACTAATCGGAAAGAAAAAAGACGAAAAATCCGAGATTGCTGACCTTAAAAAGAATATTTGTAAATCTTTCATAAAAATAAATAGTGTGAAGTTTANGGAATTTATTATACCGGAGCGGCAATTAACCAATAAAAAATATATCAATTCAGTTATAGACTGGCATGATGATATCGCGAAAACATGGGTCGACATAATTAAGAAATATACTTCCAGTACTGCAAGAAGAAACATAAACGTAGGAATTCCCATATGGGGGGACCCTTCATTGTACGATAGTAGCCAGAGAATTGCTTCACGAGTTAAAAACACTTTACACCATACTTCCATCAAACTGATTCCTGGACTCTCTTCAATACAGTTGCTTGTTTCTGCGTTTGGAATCCCCTTTAACGAAATCGGGCAATCGGTCTTGATTACTACAGGTCGGCTTCTAAAGGAAAGAGGATGGCCAGATGGAACGGAAACAATTTACGTTGTTTTAGATGGAGAGTGCTCATTCACATTTTTAAAAGACAATAATATCTATATCTGGTGGGCTGCATATCTCGGAATGAAAGAGCAAACTCTTATTAAAGGCGAGGTTCCAAAAATTGGAAAAGAAATTATTAAGACAAGAAATACGTTGCGTTCTGATAAAGGATGGATTTTAGATGTCTATAAACTACAACGACAAATAAGGAACTGAGATTTATGTCTGAAACATATCTGATACTTGGGGGAAGCAACTCCGGAAAATCTAGGTTTGCAGAACAATCAGCGCTAAGCTTACAAAAAAACACTCATGGTAAATTGTATTACATAGCTACCGGCCTTGCATATGACNCTGAAATGCAAGAGAAAATTAGTGAACATAAGANGAGAAGAAACCAAAAATTTGAAACCATAGATTCTCCTGACCTGAGTGCAGATATACTCAAAAGCTCGAAACCGCAGGACGTAATTTTGATTGATTGTATATCAATGTCTGTATCGAACATTTTGACACTGAGTCAGTTTAGAGATCGCCGCATTGATGATATTAGAGATGATCTAAAAAAGTGTAAATCCACCTTGATTATAGTTGGACAGGAAACCAGCCTAGGCATTTTACCAACTAACGAACTGTCTAGGAAATTTTTAAAAGTATCAGGAAAATTGAATCAAGACATAGGTCGTTTTGCCAATAGCGTAACTTTAGTCGTCGCAGGACATTCAATAAAGATTAAATAAATGCAATAGTTTTTTGTAATATCTGCCTGCATTTAATCGCATCAGTTAACTTTCCACTTTATCGAACAACCCATTGAAGCGATTTGGTCACTTGGCCCCTCTCCAGTTTGAGCCACGCCTTTCATCGCTTCGAAGAGATCTCTTTTTAAATCGACTGGACCNGCCTCTTTCCTAGATGCGTCTAATCTTCCTCTGTACTGTAGTTTGTGATCCTTGTTAAATCCAAAAAAATCCGGAGTACATACAGCATTGTATAGCTTAGCCACTTCTTGGGTCTCATCATACATATATGGAAAAGTAAAATTATGCTTTGCGGCCAGCTTTTTCATGTTATCGAAGGAATCCTCTGGGTAACTAATTACATCATTTGAACTAATGGCCGCTATACCAACCCCAAGCTTTTGTAAATCGCTGGCGTCTCGAACAATTCGATCCAAAATAGCCAGCACATAAGGACAATGATTACATATAAACATTATCAATAAACCATTAATCCCGCTAACTTCTTCTAGAGTATATTTTTTTCCATCAACAGATGGCAAGTTAAACTCTTTTGCTCGCCAACCAAAATCACAAACTGGTGGAATTTCTGCCATTTTTTTATCCTTCTATTTTTAGGGCGCTTTCAGCAGCTTCCCTTATTCTCTTTATATTTTGTCCATATACAATTGGGTTATTGACGCTACCATTTGAAAAAACAGCCGATCCAGCTACCAAAATATCCGCTCCTGCTGAAACTACACTAGGTGCAGTATCGGCAGTTATGCCCCCATCAACCTCAATTAAAAAATCTTTATGTTTTTTTAGATTAGCTAATCTTTCAATTTTTCTAAGTTGAGACGTAATAAACTTCTGACCTCCAAAACCTGGGTTAACCGTCATCACACAAATTAAGTCTACCAAATCTACTAACTGTTCAGCCACTTCGTATGAGGTGCCTGGGTTTAAAGCTAATCCCACCTTTACACCAAGACTATTTATTGCCTGCAGAGACCTATGAATATGTTGCCCTGCTTCGAAATGAACTGTTATCATATCCGCACCCGCTTCAGCAAAAGCTTCAAGATATTGATCTACAGGTGAAATCATCAGATGGACATCCATAAACGTTTTGATATGGGGTCTAATTGCCTTGCAGGTTTCTGGTCCGAAAGTTATGTTCGGCACAAAATGACCATCCATAACATCAATGTGGATCCAATCGCAGCCCTGCTCTTCTACAGCTTCAATTTCTTTGCCAAAATTTGCAAAATCAGCAGATAGTATGGATGGTGCAATTTTTATTGACTCTCTGGACAATAGTGGTTCCATTTATAATAAAAACATATTTTGATTNCTATGGGAGATAATGCAAATGTCAACTCAAAATGTAAAGGCAGCAATAATAGATGAAAATGGTGGAAGTGAGAAATTTAAGATAATTACACAAGAGGTTGGCTCTCCAGGAAGTGATGAAATACTTATTAAACATAAGGCTATAGGNCTAAATTTTATTGACGTNTATCACAGAACGCGAATCTCAGATAACTATGCCGTCGCACTACCTGCAGTGCTCGGCATGGAGGCTTCNGGAATAGTTGAAGCAGTGGGAGATGGTGTTACTCACTTAGTTTCTGGCGATCGCGTTGCATATGCTGCTACACCGCCAGGCGCCTATTGTGAGGCCAGGGTTATGCCCGCTAAACAAGTTTGTAAGCTTCCTGATGAAATATCATTTGAGGAAGGTGCCGCGATGATGCTTAAGGGGTTAACTGTAAAATATCTTTTTCACGATACGACAGAATTGAAAAGTGGAGACCAGATTTTATTCCATGCAGCTGCAGGCGGTGTCGGATTGATTGCCTGTCAGTGGGCTAGAAGTGAAGGTTTAGAATTGATAGGCACTGCCGGTTCTGATGAAAAGTGTAAGTTGGCAAAAAAATTTGGTGCATCTCAAACTATAAACTATTCTACGNANAACTTTTCCNAAGAAGTTATGAAACTAACGAATGGTATTGGNGTTCCGGTTGTNATGGATTCTGTTGGTAAAACNACCTTNGANGATTCTTTAAGTTGTTTAAAAGACTTTGGNATNTTTATCTCGTTTGGNAATGCATCAGGNAATATTGATCCTATAGATATAGGNATCTTAGCAAAAAAATCACTNAAAATAACTAGAACTGGTCTCTTTACACATATAGGTGACTTTACCCGCTGCCAAGAGATGGCAAAGGTTCTTTTCGGAAAAGTAGTTTCTGGTGATGTCAAAATACAAATAGATCAAACCTTCTCATTGAACGATATTGCTTCAGCTCACGACTCACTAGAAGCGCGAAAAACAACGGGTTCAACAGTTATAACGATATAAGCTCTAATTACCGACTTTATATCTAGTCCCTTTTGCTGGAGGGTCCTCTGGAGGGCCAGCAAAACACTGAGCATACTTCATCCACTCAATTGCTGGCTCGCCAGTTATAGACAATTTTGTATCAGCAAAATTTCGTACCTGAGTCACCACTTGAGCAAATTCAACTGCTGTTCCTTCAATCTTTGAAGAACTCTCTTTATCATTCCACTGCCAGACTTCACCAGATGGTGCATTTAAAATCAGATAAGGTGTTGGCTCAGGGATTGCTAATTTCCTATTAACAAAAGTCCATCCGTAAGCAATAACGCCCATATGCACTATATTTTTTATTCTATCCTTTTCTTCTCTGTCTTTACCTAGCGCATCGAAGACTTCCTGACCATGTGCCCAGGTTTCCATATGTCGTGCCGTTATCTTAGACCGAGCGCTCATTTCAGGACCNGCCCACTTTACCCTTTTTTTAGGATCAGCATCCCTGTAGCCATCGAAAACATCCTCAACACTTTTCCACCAATCATCTATTAATCGTTGACCAGTTACTCCGTCCAACCATGGGACTTGAGCCTGAACAAGTGATTTTCCTTTAATTAGTTGATCATTAATTGGTTTGTAAAAGTTTTCATAATGATCTCCCCCTTTAAGTGTTTCCACCGCGCCGACATTGAATAAATATAAATGTCCAATTACATCTTCTATTGTCCAGTTTTTGAACAATGTCGTAGTCGACAAACAAGCCACACCCTCAGCATTCAGTAACTCATATAAGTCTTTACTCTCGTCAAAAAAATCTTTTGCCTGTTCCACCTTATGCCTCCTCTAGCGCACCATTTAGTCTCTCATAAGCTTCGATAAAATCTGTCTTAAAGTCTTGTACTACTTCCCCAGCAGACTTCGTTTCATTCATCAGACCAACTGCTTGGCCAACCCAATAGGTTGCAAGGTCAGCAGCTTGCTTATTCCCAGCTAATGATAGCTTATCAAGCTTTCGTAATGCTGGCTCAGCTACTAAAGGTTGCACTGGCGATGGTAGAGGCTGAACTTGGTCACTATTTTCCCATGCATCAGTCCAGGGCGATCTTAATTGTCTAGAGTGCTTCCCAGTTCTACTTTTTGATCTTACGGTGTCAGCAGAAGAAGCACTCAGCATTTTCTCTTTGACAATTGGATTCGTCTCGGCTTCCGTTGTTGTGAGCCAAACGGAGCCACACCATGCGCCTGATGCTCCCATAGCCATAGCGGCAGCCATCTGACTTCCAGAAGCTATGCCTCCTGCTGCTAATATAGGGACATCCTTTATATCTTTTATGGCATTATATACTTCAGGAATGAGCACCATTGATGACACTTCACCACAGTGCCCTCCGGCTTCTCCACCAGCTACTATTAAAATATCTACTCCCGCATTAATTTGGTTAATTGCATGTTTTTTTGCCCCAACTAACGCACCAACTTTAACTCCTGCGTCTTTTGCCATATCAACCATTTGCTTTGGAGGCATGCCAAGTGCATTTACAATCATTTTAATTGGATGGTTAAAGGCAACTGTTAATGACTCATGAGCGCCCTCTGGAGTCATGTTTTTTCCAAATCGTAAATGATTTTTTCGGTCCTCTTCNAATTCATTNGGATCTACNTCAATGCCATTATTNTCAAGTATGTTATGCGCNAAATCCTTATGGCTCTGAGGNANTTTTCCAAGCATNTCCTCATCGGATAGATTTTCTCCCTTTCCCACAAAATTATTTGGAACAATCAGATCAACCCCATAAGGCATTCCGTTAACTTGGGAGTCTATCCAATTTAACTCAATCTCTAATTCGGGTCCCGAAAGGTTAGTGGCCCCAAATACCCCGAAACCTCCAGCTTTCGTAACTGCAGCAACNACATCTCTGCAATGCGAAAAAGCAAATAGTGGAAATTCTATACCTAGTTCCTCACACAATTTAGAATTCATTTTTCACCCTCCTTGTTAATATTTAGTAAATCCTCGTCTACGGAAACCTGATTACCTATATTAGTATAAATATCCGAGACTTCTCCATCTATAGATGCTGTTATTTCATGCTGCATTTTCATTGCCTCTAAAATTAATATTACCTGATTCTTTTTCACCTTTTCTCCCACGGTCACAAATAGTTCACGAATTACGCCATGCATAGGAGCTCTTATTTTCCCACCTTTATCTATATCCTCAATTTTTAAATCTTCTTTTATAATTTCGGCTTTAAATGATTTTCCCTGGTAGCTAGCGAATAATTTATTTTCCTTATACTCAATAAAATCGAGTTTTATTTTTTCATCATTCAATTCTATGTGATCTCCGTTTAAGACTATTTGTATTTTTTCTCCTTCAAAATTAACTGTAATTGAATTAGGTTTTTTAAGCTCAATATGAACTGAGTAAATATTATCATTAGCTTTGAAGGAAAGAGGGTAATATATTGTCTTTGAATTAGACCAACCATAAAGCTCATCTTCAAAACCAATAGCTTCATCGATAAGTGTTTCAGAGTACTTTGTCATCAANAGAGCACCTAAAACTGCTACCTCATCNAACTCNATATNTTTATTACCTGATGCACTAAAATCATNGGTCTCTAAAAAAGAAGTATTAACATCTTCNTGTCTGAAGNCTTCACTCGAAAGAATAGCAATAAGAAAGTCTCGATTGTTTTTTACTCCATAGAGAGCTGTATTCTGCAAAGATTGCTTNAATGTATCGATAGCTTGCTCTCTGTTCTTTCCATTAGATATTACTTTAGCTAACATTGGATCATAAAAAGGGCTTATAACCTGACCTTCTACAATTCCATCGTCATAGCGAGTGTCAGGTGATTTATGTTTTCTCCAAACCTCTATCTTTCCTGTGCTTGGTAAAAAGTTTTTCCAAGGATCTTCGGCATACAGCCTAACTTCAAGAGAATGTCCACATAACTGAACTTGTTCCTGAGAAAGTGGTAGCTCCTGATCATCAGCAATATTCAGTTGCAACTCAACTAGATCAAGTCCAGTTACCATCTCAGTTACAGGATGCTCAACTTGAAGTCTCGTATTCATTTCAAGAAAATAAAAATTTTTGTCTTTATCTAGAAGAAACTCTATTGTNCCTGCTCCTGAATAGTTAATCACTTTTCCCGCAAGACATGCAACTTCTCCCATTTTTGTCCTCAACTGAGNATCAACAACAGGNGATGGGCTTTCCTCGATAATCTTNTGATGTCGTCTCTGNACTGAACAATCTCTCTCACCAAGTGANATTATATTTCCNAAGTTATCNGCCATAATTTGAATTTCGATNTGCCGAGGTTCAACTATAGATTTTTCCAATATTATCTCAGATGACCCAAAGGCGCTTGAAGCTTCAGCTTTCGCAATTTCACAGCTTTTCTGCAGATCTGAAATATTATTAACGAGCCGCATTCCTCTTCCTCCTCCTCCAGCCGCAGCTTTGATCATTAAGGGAAATCCAACACTCTCAGCCGCTAATTGAAGTTCCCTATCGTTCTTATTTGCCACCTCAGCTCCTGGGATACAAGGAACACCAGCTTCTTTCATAATCGCTTTTGCTTTTGCTTTATTTCCCATAGCCTCTATAGCTTTTGACGAAGGNCCTACAAAAGTAACTTTTGCTTTTTCACACGCTTCTGCAAAATCNCTATTTTCGGAAAGGAATCCGTAGCCAGGATGTACNGCATCACATCNGGTACTCAAGGCTACTTCCATGATTTTTTCNATTGAAAGATAAGANTCAGCTATTGGACCNTTACCAATNTTAACACTTTGATCNGCAAAATTTACNTGTGGTGATTGCTCATCAGCATCAGTGTAGACAGCAACCGTTAAAAGCCCCATTTTTTTTGCTGTCTTCATTACTCGTAAAGCTATTTCACCCCGATTAGCTACAAGTAGTTTCCTTAATGAACGCAACTCACTCAAAGCTAATCTCCATACCAATAGGGTTTTCTCTTTTCTGCAAAAGCGGCTAAGCCCTCCTTTGCTTCTTCACCCAGCATACACTCTGCGAANTTACCAGAGGCAAATTCAGAAAGCTCCTCCAAGCTTGAGTCTCTTGAATAGCTCAGTATTTCTTTCGTAGCAGCGGTAGCCATTGGAGCACACTTTTTTGTTGCTTTATCAAAACTTATAAAAAAATCATCTAGTGCATCTTTATTTTCGACTAAATTATCCGCAAGGCCGAACTCTACAGCCTCCNTNGCATTAAATTCCATNCCAGTTAACATCAGNTTACTAGCTACTCTCANNCCCAACCTTTTTATCAAAAANGGCGANATTTGAGCAGGAGTAAGTCCAATTGCTGTTTCTGAAAGTGAAAAACGCGCCTCTTTTGTCACGGCCACAATGTCTGCACANGCAACCATTCCTAATCCTCCAGCAAACGCTGGTCCGTGTACCAAAGCAACGACTATTTTGGGAAGCTGTGATAGTATCTTAAATAACTTTCCTGCTTCTAAATTCATTGTTCGTACTTGATCNAAGTCNGGAGTTTGTAAAACAAAATTTCTTCTAAAGTCTTTAAGGTCTGCTCCTGCACAAAATGCGTCACCAGAACCTTCAATACTCACTCCNCTAATATTTTTATCTTCCTTTACNTTNTCAAGAACAGATAACAATTCAGTAGTCATTTTTTCCGATAAAGCATTTTTTACATCTGGTCTATTTAATATTAGACGTACCCACCTATCATGATTNTTAACCAGAATTGTCTCANACTGAGTTTTCACTTTTACATCCTCGCTATTCCAAAATTATTCGGCCTTAATTTTCTTATTTTTGATTCTAGGCAAGTTATTAGGCAGAAACCTAAAACTTTTCTTGTATCTCTAGGATCAATCATTCCATGATCAATTAACCTACCTGAAGTTATAAAGGCGTCAGACTGACTGTCAAAGTGCTCTTGGATCCCTTTGATTTGAGTACTAAAACTATCTTCATCAATTTCTTTGCCTTTCCGAGCGGCTGAATTTCTAAGCACATGCTCCATTGTTTTTGCGGCCTGCTGACCTCCCATCACGCCTGTTTGCGCATTGGGCCAAGTCAGGAGAAAGTCTGGATTGTATGAATATCCGCACATACCGTAGTTTCCCGCGCCAAAGCTAGCACCGATATAAAGCGCTATTTTGGGAACATTAACATTCATAACGGCCTGAATCATTTTAGCACCATGCTTGATCATTCCAGCGTGCTCGTATTGAGTTCCAACCATATATCCTGTGGTATTATGTAAAAAAATTATTGGTCTGTTTACTTGATCGCATAATTGAAAAAAGTGAGCAGCTTTTGTTGCACCGTTTGGATCAATTGGACCATTATTACCTATTAGTGCACACGGTATTCCAAAAATATTTGCNTGAATACANACNGTTGAAACTCCGTAATCNGGTTTAAACTCAATAAAATCCGAATTATCAACGACCCTGCATACCAGCTCTCTNACATCATAGGGNTTTCTNTAATCAGTAGGAACNATNCCTATGATTTCGTCTGACGAATACTTTGGGGGCAAAAAGTTCCTTGCACTTACGCCAGTAAAATCTCTGTCCCAACCCAATGACTTGACCACCTCTCTTGCAATTTCTATGGCGTGCTTATCATCTTCTGCTAAGTACTCAACTAATCCGGTAATTTTTGAATGAACTTCCGCTCCTCCAAGATCTTTATCNGAGGACTCTTCCCCTGTAGCAGCCCTCAACAGGTTAGCTCCTGCTAGTGCCGCCATACCATTTTCTTTTACACCAATTACATAATCACTCATACCTGGCATGTATGCACCGCCNGCNGTTGANAGGCCATGGAGCACGGTAATTATTGGGATACCCATTGCACTCATTTCCGCCAGACCNGCAAAAGCTCCTCCACCCAATGCCCATAATTCAACTTTATATTGCATCAGATTTGCACCCGCACTTTCTACCAAATGAACAAGAGGCAACTTATGTTTTTTTGCCATNTCNAAAAGTAACAGCCCTTTTTCTATAGTTTTAATAGTAGTTGCTCCCGCATTTATTCCACTATCGTCTATGTAGATTAAACACTTGACTCCTGAAACGTATCCAATACCTCCAATTAGACTAGACCCAGGAATACTAGTTTCGGGGTCTGGGTCATCTACACAATACCCTGCCATATTAAAAAGTTCTAAAAACGGAAGACCTGGATCTAACAACGCACCTAATCTTTCTCTAGGAGATAATTGGTTTCTTTTCTCAAATATATCCCTGCGTTTTTCAGAGGTCTGAGCTGCCCTTTCTAGAAGTAAATTCATTTTGTCTAAAAGAGCCTTATTTTCTTTTGTATTAGTTTCAAAAGAAGGAGAGGAAATATCAATTTTACTTACGAACACTTAACACCTATTTTAGTATATTTTTAATTTATTCAATTCCTTCGAATTTAAGTCAAAACATTTAGCAAGCCATCCGAGAGTTGTTCACGGAGAGCGTATTTCTTAATTTTCCCTGATCCGGTGAGCGGCCATTCATCAATCTCAATCCAGACCGCTGGGGTTTTTTGTGGTGATATTTTCTTTCTAATAAAAGCCTTGAGATCTGTAGATGTAAGCTTCTGTCCTTTTTCAAACTTTAAAAAACACCCAACTATTTCCCCGAACTTTTCATCAGGCAGTCCTACAATCGCCACCTCAGAAATATCATTATGCTCAAGCAAACTATTTTCAATCTCTTTGGGATAAATGTTCTCTCCACCCCTTATGATCATCTCCTTAACTCTACCAGCTATGCGAACATAGCCCTCTGCATCCATTGTTCCTAAGTCACCGGTGTGCAACCATTGCTCATCGTCAATAGTTTCAGATGTTGCATCAGGATTTTGATGATATTCGAGCATAGTGTTATCACCTCGGTTACAAATTTCACCGACTTCATTTAGGCCCATCACTTTATTTGTCTGTGGATCACGTATTGAAACATCCAAGTTTGGCAAGGGTTGCCCCAATGAGTTAGTCAAGTTTTCAAGACTGTCATCCGCCCAAGCTAAAGTAATCACTGGGCTACTTTCAGTCTGACCGTATACGATCTGGAGCCAAACTCCAAATGTTTGATGAAGCTCTTTTACAAGGGTAGGCGGAACACTCGTACCTCCAGAGGTCATACCCTTTAGTTTAGATTCTTGATAATTACCCTTTTTCCACTCTTCCAATATTTCCACAAACATAGTTGGAACTGCAGTTAGAAAATTGATTTTTTCCTTCTCAACTACCTCACACCAGTTCCTGGCATCGAATCTCTCCATAATGTAATGTGTCGCTCTCATGGCTAAGCAACCTAGTGTAGCCATCCCTGCACCAGACGTATGAAACATTGGCATGCAATTTAACCAACGATCGCCCTTTTCCAAACCCATTCTAGTTTGAAAACTTTTTGCATTATTAAATAGACCCATATGGTGCAATTTTGCGCCCTTGGGAAATCCGGTTGTACCAGACGTAAATTGTATTTGAACAGGATCTCTAGGAGCGACCTCTGGGAGAGAATTAGTAAGTGACTCACCACCACTGTCATTTAAACCAAATAGTTCATCCCAATCTTGTATATCTACCATCCTCTTTACAGACGGCATTTTGTCTGTAACTTTCTTGGCAATATCCCACATCGGATTACCACGAAAGCTCTTGGCTACATATAACTCTTCACTCTGCGATTTCTCAAGAACATACTTTAGTTCATCCTCTTGAAAAGATGGGTTAACCGTTACTAAAATTAATCCAGCGAGAGATGCTGCATATTCTATAATTACCCATTCAGGGTAATTTGGTGCCCAAACTGCAACTCGCGTTCCTTTTTTATGCCGCGAAGACATTCGCTTCGCCAACTCAAGACAATCTTTGTAAAGCTCCTCATATGTCCATGACCTTCCGATAGAGCCATCGTCTTGCACTTGAACCAATGCCATCATATTACCAGAATCGTTCGAGGCTTTTTTAAGTTCTTCTCCTATCGTAGTATTCAATATTTCCTCGGTTTTAATTGCAGGGAAATATGCTTCTCTTAACTCACGACGAAATTCTTTTGACCTCTTGTTTGAATCCATTTTTTTCGACCCTCTATACTAGTAAATTCTTTGGAACACTAATTTTACAAGACAATAAAATCTGTGCATACCCTTTTCCTTGTGGATCATTTCTTAAACTAGTAGTACCTCCTCCACCAAGCACATCATGAAGCACATAATTTACTCCCGAAATTCCAGGAAGATAATGGCGATCAATCTTNTCATTTTCCAAAAAATGAGAAAAAATTTCTACTATTTTTTCTTCAGAGAAAGTATCCCAGATATGGGGTAGTAGATTTGGGTGTCTCGCTATAATACCAATATTTGCCTTGTTACCCTTATCTCCAGACCTACCCCAAGCAATCGCTTCTAATGGAACTTCAATTAATTGATATCCTGAATCTAAAGTAGAAATATTAGGTTCGTTAACATTTACATCAGCCTTGTATGAAGGTGCGCCTGTCCTATGTGCGATTTCAATCGGTTCGCTTGGTGCATCATCAAATTGCAAGGTAAATCCAACATTATCTTTTTTATATAAAAAGGAAAACAATGAAAGTATCGGAGATGGCTTAGGTCGTGCTCCAGCGAAACCACTCAGCCCTGGAGGTGATGACAAACCAAGACCGGTCGCGTCTTTTAAAAAAACCCCAACTCCTTTTGGGTTTTCGTGTTTAACAGCAATTTTTGCAAACACCTCACTAGAATTCTGTGAATTCTTTCGTGGTCCAAATTGACTGCCTGACCCAATTATCTCAACGCTCTCTTCAATAAAAGGCTCTAAATTTTTTCTCTGCAATGAGTTTCTCGATCTTGATAGTGCTGCCTTTGCAAAAGCATTAGCCTTATCTGTTGCGTCTGATCCGTAGAAACCAAATAAGTGCCCTCCTCGAAATCCTGCTTCATAAGTAAGGCAAACCTTGTAATTTTCACTCGGTGGTTTTCCCTTTGCTCCACTTACAAGAACTCGATCCTTTTCTATTTCAGTAATTTCAACATGTGAAAAATCACAGTTAACGTCTGGAAGCAGATAATTTTTCGGATCACCTATTTCATACAACATCTGCTCAGCGACAGTGCCAAAGCTTACAACTCCACCAGTATCTTTTGCTTTTGTGATAACCGCTTTTCCATCTTTCTCTATTTCTGCTATTGGATAACCGATCTGATCAAAAGTTCCTTTAATAGATTTCCAATCAGTGAAATTGCCTCCCGTAATTTGAGTTCCACACTCAAGAAGATGTCCAATAAGACTGCCCGCAGATAAAAGATCAAAATCTTCTGCGCCCCAATCAAAGTTATACATACATGCAGCTAACGTCACTGCACTATCCACACACCTTCCGGTTATCACTATGTCAGCGCCTTTATCTAATGCCCTGACAATAGGCTGAGCTCCAAAATATGCGTTTATGCTGCCAATTTTTTCCTTTTCTGGGAATTCATTGCCTGAGAACATTTCGATTGGGTTCGAACTTTTAATATTATCTATTTTTGGAAGTAGATTATCCCCTTCGATTACTGCTACTCTAAGAGATAATCCCTGCTCCTCAATTTTCTCTCTTAGAATTACAGCACAAGCCGATGGGTTCACCCCACCAGCATTTGAAATTATCTTCGTTTTGGTTTCGGATATCCTTTTTAAATTTGGAACCATAGCCTCTGAAATAAAATCAGTAGCATATCCTGCATTAGGGTCTTTTGCCTTTACNCGCGCCATTATAGCCATAGTAATTTCGGCTAAATAATCATATACAATGAAATCAAGATCATCATGTCTAAGGAGTTGCTCGGTAGCTTGTGACGCATCCCCCCAATAACCGGATGCGCCCCCAATTTTCAATAAATCTTTTTTCAACGTTCCAGCTCTCATTTGTGTCTTTTTAAGTCTACATAAATATGTGATACTAATAAAAGTCCTTTTTTTGAATTTTGATAACAGATTAGGAAAATTTATGAAGAACCCATTTGATACACCAGAGAGAGAAGAATTCAGAGCTCAGCTAAAAGCGTTTGTTGATAAAGAAATCAAACCCTATGTCAACGATTGGGATGAAGAAGGAAAGATACCTTGGGATCTTCATCAGAAAGCTGGAGCGCTAGGTGTCTGGGGTTTTGGAATTGATGAAAAGTATGGTGGATTAGGAGAAGACGATAATTTCCTAAGAGCAATATATAACGAAGAATTTGCGAAATGCGGAGCTGGAGGAGTTGGCGCAGCCATGGGTGGGCGAATGATTTCACTTGAGCCGATACAAAGACTGTGTTCATCGGAAATAAAAGATAGAGTTCTTAAAGATATAGTCACTGGGAAAAAAGGCTCAAGCTTGGGAATCACAGAGCCAGGTGGGGGCTCAGATGTAGCAAATATGAAAACGTCAGCAAAAAGAGATGGGAACCATTTTGTTATTAATGGTAGCAAGACTTTTATTACAGGAGCAATGACATCTGACTATTTTGTTGTTGGAGCTAGAACTGGTGGATCGGGATTGAAAGGGATTTCTCTTTTTTTCGTGGAGGCCGACAGGGATGGCTTTTCACGGGTACCACTTGATAAAAAAATGGGTTGGTGGTGCTCTGATCAGGCAACCTTGTACTTTGATAATGTCAGAGTGCCTGCTGAAAATATGATGGGGGAAGAGGACAAGGGCTTCATACAAATAATGGAGAATTTCAATATAGAGAGAATGTGCATGTGCGCTAGTTCTTTAGGGATGATGAAAGTCTGCCTTGAGGAAAGCATAGAATGGGCAAAGACTAGAGAGACTTTTGGAAAACCTCTTATTCAGCATCAAGTTATACGTCATAAGCTAGCAAACATGTCCTCAAAAATTGATGCTCTTGAAGCGTTAGTGAATAATATTTGCTGGAATATGAATAATGGAGAAGTTCCAGTCGCAGAAATCTCAAAGGCAAAGTTTTTTGCTACTAAAGAGCTTGAGTATTGCTCAAGTGAGGCAATGCAAATAATGGGTGGAGCTGGATATCTCAGAGGAAATCCAGTGGAAAGGATTTACCGTGAGGTGAAGGTCATGGCTATCGGAGGTGGTTCCGAGGAAATCATGAGAGATTTAGCTGTGCGACAAATGGGTTACTAACAGTTCTATTGGTTATATTAAAACTACTCAGTAGTTAAAACGATTTTTCCCACTGCTTGCCGGTTCATAAGTTTTCTGAGAGCAACAGCAGCTTCTTCTAATGGATATACGTCTGAAACTAAAGGATCAATATCACCGTTATTAAACCACTCAAATAGTTGCTGAAAGTTAGCAAGCTCCTCTTTTGACTCTCTTACTCTAAAAGAACCCCAGAAAACCCCTACAATTGCACAACCTTTAAGTAGAGGCAAATTCATAGGGACCCTAGGTATCTTATCGTCTCCGCCAGCAAAACCAATGACTAAAGCACGACCATTCCACCTAATAGACCTCAGTGCTGGTTCGAATAGATCAGCTCCAACCGGATCATACAAAACATCATATGACTCCTTTTGCCCAGTTATTTCTTTGAGACGTTCTCTCAGATCATCTTTTCCATAATTAATTAAATGATCCGCTCCAGCCTTCTTCACTACTTCTANCTTTTCATCCGTACTTGCAGCCCCTATTACAGTAGCGCCCATTGCTTTACCTATCTCTACTGCAGAGATGCCCACTCCTCCAGCTGCTCCGAGCACCAACAGAGTTTCGCCCTTCTGTAATGACGCTCTTTGTTTAAGTGCATGCATTGAGGTACCGTAGGTAATCTGAATGCCAGAGGCAACAACGCCACTCATTTTTTCTGGCCTTTTCATTAACATCTCAGTGCCCACAACAAGTTTTTCTGCAAAGCCTCCGTGTATGGTAGTCGTCATTACTTTGTCACCAACTACAAAATTTTTTACTCCTTCTCCCACTTCCTCAACAATACCGGCNACCTCGCCACCTGGNGAGAAAGGNAGATCNGGTTTAAATTGATATTTATTNTTNATAATTAGAGTATCAGGAAAATTTACNCCGCACGCCTCTACTTTAAGCTTCACCTGATTGGCGCCGGTAACTGGTTCCTCAACTTCTTTAACTTCCAAATCTTCTGGCGACCCAAACTTAGAACAAATTACCGCTCTCATAATACTCTCCCTAATTAACTTTAATAATTTTTCCAATCTCTTGACTAGAGACTTTCCAGATGTATCATTTCACTAGATTTCTTATTTTTCAACACTATTCTATATGTGTGTAACATCGTCAGGGGGAAATTTATGACAAAAACAGCGCATTTATCAAAAGAAAATGAAATAGCTTTCATAGCTCTATCTAACCCTCCTATGAATGCTCTGAGCCAAGGTGTAAGAGCTGGTTTAAGAAAGAGTGTTGAAGAAGCATTAAGTGATAACACGATAAAAGCAATTGTCATTCACGGTGATGGAAATGTGTTTTCAGCAGGTGCTGATATTTCAGAATTTCATCTGCCTGCCATAGAACCCCATTTACCTGATGTATGTGATTTAATTGAACAAAGCGAGAAACCCGTAATCTGTGCAATTCATGGGTTCGCTCTGGGTGGTGCTTTTGAGATTGCTTTATCAACCCACTTTAGAATAGCAACTAAAGATGCTTCAGTTGGACTTCCAGAAGTACATTTAGGCTTGCTGCCAGGATCTGCCGGAACGCAAAGAACGCCTAGGTTAGTGGGAGTAAAAAATGCAATTGATATCATGACAACAGGGAAACCTGTTAAAGCGGAAAAAGCACTCGCAATTGGTGCAATTGACGAAATCGTTGATGACCTCAAGAGCGGTGCTATCGCTTTCGCAAATAAAGTCATTGAAAATGCTACCCCTTTAAAAAGAGTGAGTAAAAGTGAAGAAAGAGTTGAGAACAATTCCGAGAACTTAGAAGTAATCGCACAAGAAAGGGAAAAGTGGAAAAAAAATAGTCCTCACCTAAATGCTCCACAGAAAATTATTGACTGCGTAGAGCAAGCAGTATTGCTCGATTACGCAGGTGGTATGAACTTCGAGCAAAAGACCTTTCAGGGGTTAATGGATAGCGACCAGAGTAAAAGCCTTATCCACGCCTTTTTTGCTGAAAGAAAGAGCAATAAAATCCCTGAGTTAGAACGAGGTGCAAAACCCCGACCTATATCGAAACTAGGTGTTATTGGTGGGGGTACTATGGGATCAGGTATCACGATCGCTGCACTAAACTCAGGTCTACCTGTTACCATGGTAGAAAGGGATCAAGAGAGTCTCGAGCGAGGTATTGAGAATGTAAAGAAGGTGTATAGGCGTGACGTAGAAAAAGGAAGATTGTCCCAAGAGAAAGCGGATAAGATTTTATCTAACTACTCNACATCAACTCATCTAAAAGACCTCTCGGATAAGGACATGATAATNGAAGCTGTATTTGAAGAACTTGAAGTTAAGAAAAGTGTCTTTTCACAACTTAATGATATCGCAAAAGAGGGAGCCGTGTTGGCATCAAATACCTCATATCTAGATATAGACAAAATTGCCTCGGCGACAGATAGAGTTGGTGATGTGATTGGTCTTCATTTCTTTTCTCCAGCAAACATTATGCGTCTGTTAGAGATAGTTGTTCCAACTAATGTGAAAGACGATGTTGTGGCTACTGGTTTTCAACTAGCAAAAATTCTTAAGAAGGTGCCAGTGCGAGCAGGCAACTGTGACGGGTTTATCGGGAACCGGGTGCTTGAAAACTACGCAAAGGCAGCAAACTACATGATGGAAGATGGCACCTCACCATATGATATAGATAAAGCGATAGTAGAATTCGGATACCCTATGGGACCTTTTCAAATGTTTGACCTAGCAGGTGGAGATATAGGATGGGCTGATCGAAAACGTAAAGCTGCATTTAGATCAAATGAAGAACGATATGTTTCTATTGCTGACCGTATTTGTGAAAAGGGTTGGTTTGGACAAAAAACTGGACGCGGTTATTATAAATATACACCTGGAGCACGAAGAGGAGAGGAAGATCCTGAGGTTCTATCAATTATCCAAGAAGAAAGAAAAGTTAAGGGCATAGAAGCTAGGAGCCTATCCTCAGATGAAATAAGAAGACGCTACTTTGCAGCCATGGTTAACGAGGGTGCTAAAGTTTTAGAAGAAAAGATGGCCTTGAGACCATCCGACATAGATGTAACAAAACTATTCGGATATGGGTTCCCAAGACATATGGGAGGACCAATGAGATACGCAGATGTTTATGGCATTGAAAATATACTTAATGATTTAAAAGAATTTGAAAAAGAAGACCCTTACTTTTGGAAGCCGGCAGAACTAATCGTAAAGCTTGTAGAAGAAGGTAAGGATTTTAACAGCTTGAACTAATTGGAGAAAAAAATGGACTTAAATTTTACTAAAGAACAGGAAAATTTTCAAATTGAAGTACGTAGTTTTTTGAATGACAACTTAGAACCCCAAGTAGTTGAAAAGGTTAAAAATGGAATCCCTATCACTAAAGAGGACTCCGAAAGGTGGCATCAAAAGCTAAATGAAAAAGGTTGGCTAGCAGGCACATGGCCAAAACAGTATGGTGGCCAAGAATGGGATGTTGTTGAAAAATTCATTTTTGAAGAAGAGTGTGGTTCTGCAGGAGCACCTCGAATTGTACCATTCGGAGTTGGCATGCTCGCACCAGTTTTAATGAAATTTGGTTCTCAAGAACAAAGAGATTATTGGCTGCCTAGAATGCTGACCGGTGAAGACTGGTGGTGCCAAGGATACTCTGAGCCTGGCTCTGGTTCAGACTTAGCATCTTTAAAGACAAGTGCTGTGAGAGATGGTGACCATTACATCGTAAATGGTCAAAAAACTTGGACGACATTTGCACAACACGCCAATATGATCTTTTGCTTAGTTAGAACCTCAAACGAGGGAAAACCACAAGAGGGAATATCATTTATTCTGATTGACATGAACTCTCCGGGAATCGAAGTGAGGCCTATTATTACATTAGATGGTAGTCATGAGGTTAACGAAATATTTTTTTCTGACGTAAAAGTTCCCGCAAAAAACCTTGTAGGGGAAGAAAATAAAGGGTGGACCTATGCCAAATATTTNCTGACTCATGAAAGAACTGGCAATGCAAATGTTGCAGTGTCAAAACGAAAAATCCAAAAGCTTAAGAAGTTGGCAGATGATGCAAAAAAGAATGAGCAACCATTGTCTAACGACCCAATGTTCGCATCCAGATTAGCACAGATAGAAATTGATCTGCAAAATCTAGAAATAACAAATTTAAGGACACTGGCTTCTGTAGAAAATGGTGAGGCACCTGGGGCAGAGAGCTCCATAATAAAGATTTTAGGTTCCGAGATAGAGCAAGATATAGATAACCTAACGAGAAAATCACTTGGGAAACGAGCTTTTGTTAATGAACCAGATGCACTTTCTGCAGGTTACAACGGAGCAGAAGTTTTTCCTAAGGCTGCTGCATACGCGTCAGGAAAGTATTTCAATCACCGAAAAAAATCTATATATGCAGGGTCAAACGAAATCCAAAAGAATATCATTTCAAAACTAATGCTCAATTTATAGGAAAGAGAAACTAATGGATTTCAAACCGAGTCCTGAGAGACAAATTCTATTCGACACTCTTAAGAAATATTTCGAAAACGAATATAGTCTTTCTGATCGCAATATCGCAGCACATTCTGACCTTGGATATTCAAAAAAAGCTTGGGAAGCCATGAGAGACCTGGGGATTCTCGAATCTCTTATAGACCCAGAATTAGATGGGTTTGGNGGCACAGCACTAGATATTTCAACNGTTTTTGAAGCTTTAGGAAGAGGTCTCGTCGTAGAGCCTTTTCTAGAGGTNGGGATACTTGCTGCCAAAGTACTATCAAAAGGAAATGATGTTCAAAAATCGCTTGTTAAAAAGATTCTTAAAAACGAGTGTTTACCTATCTTAGCCCACAGCGAGACAGATACGGAATACTCGAAAAGTTTTGTAGAAACGAAACTATCTGTAGAAGCTGATGGAAGTTATAAGATTTCAGGCGCGAAGCGAATGATAAAGCATGCAGCTGAGGCAACACACTTTTTGGTAACCTGTAGAAATACCGGGGATGCTTCTAGCGAAGAAGGTATTTCAATTGCTTGTATTCCAACTGATCGGGAAGGTATAAAAATTGATAGCTTCGCTACTATAGATGGGGGCCGAGTGTCTGATTTGACTTTTACAAATGTAAGTATCTCATCAGAAGAACTGGTTGGTGAACTTGGAATGAGCTATTCAATAGTCTCCCATGCGATAGATACTGGTATTCTTGCAATTTGTTCCGAGGCCCTCGGTATTATGGAAAGAATTAA
>FUFK010064472.1_pt1 | contig 50149 bp, 48 predicted proteins | sample 1021851 | NCBI WGS metagenome assembly FUFK01 (sample SAMEA51879418, study PRJEB19060) | metagenome | reverse complement strand
CCCATATTTTATCATTAAAATTTCTTCTATCTTTTGCAAAATCTTTTAAATAACCTTTTACAGTTAAAGCAACTTGTCCTTGAACACCTTGACCTCTTAATAAAGAATCAAACATTCCTTCAAAAACATCTGTGGTTTTTTCTCTTTGTTTTTCTGGATCATCTTCATCTAACCCAAAGCCTAAAGCATATAATCCTTTTTGCATTGCATTAAATATAAAGTTTTGTATAGAGCTATAATAAACTATTTTACTAACATTACTTTTCCAATCACCTCTGCCATAATATAAATCTTGACCAGCTCGCTTTATTAATCGATTGTACTGCATTGGAGTATTAGCAAAAGCTAAAAGAATTCTACCCATACTAGAAGCTTGTTGCGCAGATATTTTATCTGGCCTACTAGATTGCTGCCCTTCTTCTGTTAATTCCATAAAATCTTCAAAAGCTTTTTTCTCAGCATCTTTTTGTGTTAGCCCTTCTTTAATATATTTATTTGTTCTATTTCTATAAAATGTTGAGCCACCTGTTGATATTGCTAAACTATCTGCTATTCTTGTTGGAGTAAATCCATTTTTTAATAATAAAGCAATAACACCTTTAACTCCTTTTTTGCTTGCCGCATCTGCTAATTCACTTTCATTAACATTTAATTTTACACCGCCTCTTCTTATTCTTAAATAATCTGAATTAAATATAAATAAAAAATCTTTCCAAAACTGAGGTTGATTTGCAAAAGCTTTACCAGCTGCTAACACATTGTTATCTTGCCAGTTTATATAGTTTGCTGCAGATATAGTTTGTAATAAAGCGGAACGCATATTATAAAACATTATAACACCAACAGATTCATTAATCCAATCTTGCCACTTATTAACTAATGCATTACCGCCACTTTTTCTATTACGGCCAGTACGCATACGCTCTAATATATTTTCTAAATTATCAACAAAATCATTACCATAAACAGCTCGCATTTTGTTTTTATTTTTTTCAGAAAATATTATATTAACATTGTCAGTAAACCCGCTATCTTTTAAATGCTTTGCTCTTTTTACATTGTTAATAGAATTGTATAAATCCATTTCAATAGTTCCAGCTTCCCAGCTAGCGTCGGGAGCGGGATAGCCGTCAACACCATTTATTTGTATTAAATCATTAGCAAATTGCAAAAGATTTAAATTGCCCTTAACATGATTAACCATGTCCTGAACATCTTGCTTGGGAATACCGGGTATATCCATACCTTGTTTTTTCCACATATATATTCTAATTGCTTGTTCATTAGTATATACATCTCCTTCAATTCTTTTACTTAAGTTTTTAGGCACTGATTTTATTTTTTTCTTTAATGCTTTAAAATCATCCATTAATTTCATTTGTTCGAAATTAATTGCCTGTGTAGCCATGTTAAATGGTCTATGTATATTTTCTTTAAAAAATTCTATTGCTGCATTTCCTTCGGCTCCACGTATACCTTTTATAATTTCATAAGTAAATCCTTTAAGATCATCTGCACTAAATCTAAAGAAAAAGCCTCCTTTGCCTTTATCTTTACCAAGTAATCTACCCTTAACATCAGAATAACGTACTATATTTTTAACACCAGAGCTTTTTTCTATAATATTATTTATTTCATTATCTANATTTATNGCGNTNCTATCGCTAAATTTAGAAAAAATATCTGTTGCTGATAAACTTTGAGGAACTTTTTTGCCTCCTAATTTTCCGTTTGAATCAACAATACTTAAATAACTTCTAAAGAAAAATTTTCTTTTACCAGCTGCATTTGGCTTACTTGTTTTAAGAGTGGTTTTTATTGAAGTATCTAAACTAAATTGTTGTCCAACTTCAAATAAAGACTGCGCGTTTAAATTTAATGGATTAGCATTTAAAGAAAATANACCCTTATCTCCAAATAATATATATTGTCCACCTTTTTTAGCATATAAATCTGCAACAGGTTGTAACCCATCCATAGTAAAATCTAATTCTTGATCTGAAAATTTAAAATCATTATCTTTTAATATATCAGTTATTTTTTTGCCATTAATTTTATCATCTACAAAAATATCGCCCTCTTTATTAGTTTCATATGGTATATTAAGCTGATTAAGTTTATCTTCAAGCCTAGATTTTAATTCTTCATATGTTGTTACAACTCTNCCAGCTACATCTCCACCCCAAGCATCTGTTGTAGGTGAATATCCAGCTTTAGACCCAACTCTATCAGTAAATTTATTTTTAATTTCTATACCAAATTCAGGTCCTCCATCAATTTTAAGCCTAATATCAATACCTGTATCTCCTGTTTTTAATATTTTTAAAGAATNTTCATTTACAATTTCAACTCTATCGCCTAATATACCTTTAATTTCTTGCGAAATATAATATTCTAATGCTTGACCTTTACGATCCGCAACTCTACCTTTAGAATTAATATTGTATTTTCTTTGTCCTATAATTAGCGCTTTAAAGAAATCATCAAAGGTTCCTAAATCGCCGTCAAATGAATTAAGAAGTTGCTTAATGTTTGAAGCAGAATTACTAAACTGACTATCAACTCTATATTTAACATCAACCTGCGATAGTACTTGTTCAACCGCATAGGTATTTTCTAACACATCATCTGCAAAATAAAAGTTATTAAACCCTTCTTGTGCTTTTCCTAATATCCAATCGGCTTTTGCTTGTGGTGAACCATCTGATAATCCTACTATATTTTTTTCTGATAACGCTATGCCCTGCGACTTTAACCATTGTTTTATTGCAGGAGCTGCTTCTTGTGGCCTTGCTGTTAATATAAATACATTTTTATTACCAAATTTATTTACAGCCTTTTGTAATTTACCAAATAGCGGTCCTTTTTCACCACCTATAACTTTGTTAAATTGAGTAAAATCAAATTCAGCGCCGTCTTGTTTTAATCCTTCATGTTCTTTTGCAAATTGGGCAGGTGTTAACTCGCGTGTAGTTTTATCTGGCATATTAACAATAACCTTGCTTTTAGAAACTGCAACAGTATCATCAAAGTCTAAAACAGTTATACCTGCGCTTGAATCACTAAATTTAAAATCAGTTGCTCTGTCAATTTCTTTTGCAACCTGCGCTAAATAGTTTTCACTAAATTGCTCCCCGTTAATTTCTATAATTTGTTCAACTCTGTCTAACAAAGTATTACCAGCATTATCAATTGGCGCTGGGTCTCTTAATACATCTAATGTAGCGTCAAATGCAATTTCTTCAGCTAATGATTCTGCTAATGCAGTTTTTCTTGTTCCCTGTGTTGATCTACCTACATTATCACCTAAAAAATAATCTACAAATTCTTTTTTAGTAATTTTTCTTTTTACAAATATTTTATTGCCTTCAGCCGTTTTCTCTCTTAATTGTTTACCGTCTTTATCCAATATAGGTTCAGCAAAAGGTTTAAATCTTTTATTTATATTGCCTTGCGATAACACACCATATATTAATTCAAAATTATTTTCTAAAAATAATTTATATGCATCACCTTGTTTTAATACATCTTTAGCGATTGTTTTCTTTAAAAATATTCTAAANGACTCTTGTAGCTTTCTTCTAAACTGCATGCTTGTAACATTAGGTAATTTACCCCCAAATGTTTTTAATACAGACTGTTTAACACGGTTTATAACNTCCGTGCTGAGCCCTAATGATATTCTAAGGCTTTCCCTTTGTTGTAATATTTCAGGACTTGTAACGTCTTCTGTTACATTTCTAACTTCTGTAACATCATCAGTAAAAGCTTGAGGAAATATATCTTCGGCAATCGTTTTACTTCGTTGTCTTAAATTAAAAATAATACGCTTAACTAAAACGGGGTCTCTATTAGAATCATATGTTAATAAAGAACCTAATATACCATAAGTTGGATCATTAATTAACCCATCTTCAAATACTTTTTTATAAGCATTATAGCCAGGTACATTTGAATATTTTCTAAGAACTTCATTTATAACTTTTCTAACATACTTATTATTTGCAATTTGCGGCGCAGCTTCTGCTCCAAGATTATCATAAAGCTTTTGTACTATATTAGCATCTGAATCAGAATATTTTGATTCGTCAATCATTTTTCTTACTTCTATGTTAGCCTCATTAAGCTTGCCTCTTAAGTTTACTCTTATGCTTTTTAAATCACTCTTTTTAAAAGTGCCATTTTTAATTTTTAAACCTAAATCATATAAAAACTTTATAGTATCTATTTCGCTTCTAAAGTTAATATCTAAACCAGACGCTTTATTTATACTTTCAGAAACTACGCCAATAAATTTAGGGTCTTTAATTTTGCCTTCTGCAACTCTTTCTAAAAAGTTTACTATAACTTCTTCTGGGCTAAATATATCTGCTTGTTGGCCGCCGCCAGATTTAAACATTAAATTATATAGTTTAGAATCTGTTTCTTGTAAATATGTTTTTATATTTTGTGCTATTTCAAGATATTGCTCGGGTTGTGCAGCTAACGCTTCAAATAATACTGAATGTGAAAACTCATGGTAACCTGTGCCGGCTCTTTCATTATTTAATGAATTTTCTTTAGATATTAATTCAAATTTTTTATTATTAATAGTTGTATTAATACCATTTATATCGCCTCTTAATATTGCGTTTCTTCTTGTATCTGTTTTATAAACTAATTTACCATTTTCAACAAGCCATCTTTTTTCTTTTTTATCAAGCTCCGCTTTACGTTGAGGATCTTGTTCAAGAAAATTTATTAGCTCTTGGTTATTAGCAAATACTTTCATATTAACCAACTTATTCTTTTTTACATTTTTTGTAAATAAATCAAATTGATCGGCAAAATATATATTAGACGCTTCTTGAAAAACTTTAACCTCAGTAGGTTCAGATATACCATTAGCTTTTAAATTTTGTCTTGCCTTTTTTATATATGCATCATAAACTTTTGAGTTTTGTCCTCTTACATTTGCAAATTCATTTCCGAAATTTTCCTGAGATTTAAATACAGTTCTTGCAACTTGTATTCTATCAAATTCAGATTGCAAAGCGTCTAAAGCCATTCTGTCCTCTTTGCTTAAAATTATACCGCCTTCATCAATTATTTTTTGAGCGCGTACTCTAATATCTTGTTGGGACTCTGTGTTTTCTAAAAATTGTTTAAAAGATCTTTTAGAAACCTTAGTAGTTATATTATTATATAAATCATTTACTATAGCATCTCTATCCATTTGTAATTGATTATATGTATTTTTAAGACTATTATATTCAGGTGAATTTTTTGTAAACTTTGAATTTTTTCTATTTAATGTTTTATCAATAGCATTCATTTCAGAATTTATATTGTTAAATTCTTGCATTTTTTCTATACTACTAAAATCTTGCATCATTCTACCAGCTACAGCCGGCGCAGAGTTCATCATAAAGCTAAACATAAAACCTGAAAACATTGCATGATCTACATTTTCATATAAAGGTCTACCTAATAATGCATTTTGTGTAATGCTTGTTAAGCCTTCACTAAAAGGTTCAGCTATCATAGGAAAAGCAACATTTTTTAAATAATATGACTTTATGCCTTCCTTAATCATTTGAGGTCCCGATGTACGTAAAACTGTTTTTGCTGTATTTCTTAATAAATAATATGAAGGAGCTGTACCAAATATAGCCTCAGCCGCGCCATATCCAGAAGATACTAAAAATTTTTCTGCTTCACTATAGTCTAAAAAAGGATTTACCATTTCTTCNGCAGTCATAGTATTATATTGTTGACCACCAGAAGTAATTCCTATAGATGTACCAGCAGCAATAGTTTGACCAAGAACGCCTCTTCCAGCTAAACCAGCCAATCCACCTGAACCTATCATTGTAGTAAATATAGGTATTTGAGTAGCAATTTCTTGCGCAACAAACTCACCAAAACTATTTTTAGTTTTAAATGCGTCTTTAAATTTAATGTCAGGTTTATAAGAATTTTTAACACCTGTTTTATAGTTTTCCCATGTTAAAGAAAGATTATCTAACATTTCGCCTCTTTCATTTGCCCAAGCGGCCATAAAAGGTAATACATTTGAAACAGCAGATAATACTCTAACGCCGCCTAAACCTAAATCCCCAAAACCTAAAGCAATAGTTGATAAATTCTTTTTTAATATATCATAATTTTTACCTAATAATTCGCTTGCAACAGACAGTGTTTTTAAGTCTTTAATATTAGAAGACATTTTAGGTATAATATTTTTTAATACATTTTGATTTGCTTTATATAATAAAAGCTTTTTTTGCATTTCATTTGCTTCTTCTTGATTAAATACAAAATCAGGTTGGTCTGCTCTTTCTCTATAATTTAATATTTCTTCGCCTAAAGCTTCATTTTTTTTAAACTCGTCTAATAATTTTTGATTTGCTTTTGTAAAATCTTCAATTGATTCAAAAACTATATCTTTTGTGCTATCAAACATTTCCCTATCAGGAATTTGTCTTAATGTAGATGGTGCAAGAATTGGGAAAGGAGCGGTAGCACCAGGGGCATATACAGGGTATCTAAATGCTTTTTCTATACCTTCTTCCCCTTCACCATAAATAGTTTTAGAAGTATACATACCCTTGTTATTAGTAATCCAAGTGTTAACTTTATCTGATAAAAGTGTGGTTACATATGCATTTTTATAATCTTCTAATACTCTTTTTTCAGCTTCAATCATTAAATCTTCATTAAATTGATCTTCAGAAACATAATTTCTTTTTAAATTAGATCTAATTTTATTTATTTCTTCAAGCTCAGAATCTTCTAATTTATATTCAGGATTATGAGGATTGCTTAATATGGCAAATTCTTTTTCAATAAAATCGTTATGTTGTTCCAGAGTATAATTTAAATCTTCCTCAAAAGCATAAGATTCTGTTTCTTTATATATTGGCCCAGTTCCAGCGCGAGGGTTTTCAAATCTAATAAATTTAGAAGTTATTATTGGATCAAAATAGGAAAGATTAGGGTTTTCTGTTGTTCCATATTTTTTATTAATNATTTCNTCTTCTTCANCNGTNAAACTATTAGTATTTAAAATTTCTTGAACTATAGCTGGTTTAGATACATCAAAATCATCNGGATCTATAGTTGGTTTAACTANATTTTCAAATCCACCAAAATTTGAATTTATATATAGCTTTATATCATCAGTTAATTCTATATTATATTGATTATAAAAATCTTCAACAAATTTATCTTGTGAGGTATAATTATCATTTATATATCTAATTTGCGCATCAACATTTTTTTCTGGTGCATATTTAGAATATAAAGCATTTATCAAATCTATATTTATTGACATATATTAAAATTATTTATAAACCTGGNGCGTGATACTCGTTTTTCTTTTCTTTNCTGAAAGCGTTCCATTGTCTAAAATATCTAGGAACTTTATTTGCTTCACGAGATGACCTTGTTTCTCTAATTATAGCTGCTATAATCGCGTCTGCGTTTTTATAACCCGAATCTATATATTGTTTAATTTCGGGGCCAATATCAAAAGCTTCCATTGTAGATTGAGAAACACTGCTAGATTTAGGAATAAGAGTTGAGCCACTAGACATATTTACCTCCCCTTTGAACGGGCTNCTATTTACTATATAATTTATAATATCTTTTTCGCTAGGCTTATCNCCTAATCCTCGTAAGCCACCNTAAAAAGAAGCTACATTNCCNGCAAAATCTTCAAAATCTTCATCTATATTAGCAATGTTATATTTTTGTAATTCANTTTCATTTGCTGTATTAATTTTTTCAANTAATTTTTCAATAACAGCTGTTTTTATTTTTGAAACATCAGGATAAGTNNTAGNNTCATTTTCATCAAAATNAGGAAACATTNNNTCAAATTCTTGATCAGTAAATANAGGCATAGGAGCNTTATCANCACCCATAGGTAAGGTATCTAATGCTAATGAAAATATTTTTGCTTCATCATTACCTAATAAATTATCAAGAAGCATTCTTGAATTATTAATATCAGGAGCGCTCAAAGATATTCCTTGCTTACCATCTTGAATTGCTTTTACAAAAAAGTTATTTATTTCAGCTGTTTCAGGATTTGAAAATTGAGCCCAATCTAATTCATCTAATCCAAATTTAACAGATTTAGAAGATGTTGTTGGTGCAGGCGCGGTTGAAGGATCATCATCCTCAGTTAAATTACTTAATGGGTCATTAACTTCGTCTATTTGTGTTTCAAAAACTAATTCACCTTTATCATCAAAGCTTACAGTGTAATTAGGGTTTTCAGTATTTAAAATATTACTCATTGCTTCATATAAATCAGGATTCATTGTTTTCCATGTTTCTGAAATATTNCCATGCTCTCTAAACCAATCAGCATTTATNTNTTGAAATTTTGTTGCATACCCAAGTAAAGTTTTTAATCTTTTTTCTTCTTTAGCTATATTAGACATCATATCATTATACGCGTCTGTCCCGGGCATATATAACGCNGCTTTGCTTTCATCAAATCTTTCTGCATTTAAATTTGCAATATTTTGCCTTACTTTACTTAACTCACCAAAATAAACTTTTCTAATAGGATCTGGTAATAATTCTATTTCTGGATTTTCTGGTAGCTTATCTAAATATGCCTGAGTTCTTAAACTAGTTCTTGCAATACTTTGCTGTCTAGCTTGTATCATTTTTGTAAACTGCTCTAAACTTTTATCAACAGCCTTTGTAATTGAACCGCTAAGATTGTAACTTTTATTTTTATGCGCCATTGCAGCGCCTAATATTAATAATTTATTTGCCATATTTTTATTATTTATGGGGTATACCCTAAGCCTTCTTTTAATCCACCTACTCCACCCATTGCAGCGCCCATACCTATACTAGCTATGCCTCCAACTAATGCGTCAGTAGCATCTTTTCTTGCTTGATCAGCGGCTGCTTTTCTTTGTTGCGCCATACCTAATAATGTACCGGTTTTTTCCATTTCCATTTGTTGTGATTGTCTTTCACCTGTTGCAACCATTTTTTGTCTATTTGCTTCACCTTGTGCGCTTAACATTGCGTTTCTTTGCTCTTGTTGTGCAATAGTAGCCGATGCTTGTTGAGCTGCTTGTGCCTGCGAATTTGCTAATGATTGTGCTAATGCCGCAACTCCACCACCACCTGCCGCAGCCGCTAAATTACTCATAATATTAGCTGAGCCCTGTGCTGTTTGCTGTGCTGCAAAATCTGCTGCCTGTGTATTAACGGTTAAATTTTCGTATGTATTTGTAAGATTTTTATAAGGGTTTGATGTATCTAAAGACTCATATTCGCTTTTTCTTTTAGCTAATTCAGCTGCCGCCCTTCTTTGTTCACGTCTTCTTTTACCGCCGCCAAATAAGCTGCCAACGGCTTTTACTACGCCGCCTACCATTTGACCTGCTCCTTGAAGAGCCATTCCTTGAGGTGTTAATGCCATTGGGTTTACTGCCATGTTTTTATTATTATTTGTTAAAGGTTGATATTTACTAAAATCTATTTGACTTATTTGTTTTGCAAATTTTGAAAATCCTGATAAAGGCATATTATTTATTATTACGTATTAACTACTTATGCTAATTTCACTTCCTACTGAGTATATTTCTTTAGATGTTGTTTGTATATTTTGCATTTTAACTTTAGCAAAATAGCCCAATAAGCCGCTTGTTTGCCATCTTGCGTCTTTTACATAAAGTAAATATACTGCAGATGATGANCCTGCAGATTCACCGGTTCCATCCGTTGATGCAGTAACTGTTGTTGCTGTTTTACCAGTAATAGCGCCAATTAAATTATATCCACGATCATACTCATATAATTTATCACCAATTTGTAATTCAGGTGGTATTCCTGCATTTACAGTAAGCGTAACGCTCGCAAGATTAGCAGCCCTAGAGTTCCACGTACCTATACCTTGTACATTTAATGCTTTCACATCAAGTGTTGTTTCNGTTTCTNCAANNCCTTTAATATAGTTAAAATATTTATTTTCTTTTTCTATAAATGAAGATACATCTCCGTCTTGTTGATCTGTTGTAATACTAGCACATGTCCAACCNGANTCNCCTTCATAATTTANNGTTCTAAAGTTTTTCATATTTGCNGGCGCTTCATTCAATAAAAACTCTACATACGGAATTGAGGATGACCCATAAAAATTACCATGAGCGGCATTTACATGATGTTCAAATATATGGCCATTTTTAAATGTAAAATATTTGTTTTCTAAACTAAAACCAGCTTCAGGTATAAATGATTTTTTACTTACCCATCCATTTGTTGATTCTGAAAAAGAAACAGTGCTGTTAGCATTAGTTTCATGCGTGCTAAGATTATATTGGTGTTTCTTAACATCATAAGACCCAACCATTAACCCACTATTAGCAGCTAATGAATCTCTAAAAAAGTCTTTCATGCCATAATCAGATATAGCTTCCATTCCATCCATAGAATGCCTTACAACTACACCGTTTTTTCTATCAGTAAAATAAGACCTATGCGTATATGCAGCAAAACTTTCTGGGTTTGTTGATATACCATAATTTGAATTATAAGGCATTGATTGACCAAGAACAGCTTTATTAGATGTTATATTAACATTGCCATCTGCATTAAACAAAGCGTCTTTATTTGTTAATATTTTAAGAACTTTATTTTCACAATATGCTATTATATCATTATATCTTGTATGTAATAACTGTATACTACCATAATCAGGATTAANATCTTTTGTAATATCTTCAGCAATAATAAATTGATTCAATCTATTTAATGAACTTTTATTATTATATATTTGTGAAAATATTAAACTATTTTTCTTTACTTCTTCTACATATGGTTTATCTTCAAATACAGTTGAAACTCTAACGCCTTTACCTAGAGGTGCGCCATTAAAATCATCTCTAATAACAAATGATTCAACTCCATTTTCAAAACTAAAACAATTATAGTAGCTTAATAAGTTATTATTACCATGATTACTTGAAACTGAAAATACTTCTTGCGTTTCATAATATATATCTATATCTACATCATCTTTAGGTAATACTTCAAATATAGGTGGTACAGGTATATTGACCATTAAATTTTTATCTCTATATTCAAATAAAGTCATTTGCATTACATTACCATGACCCGTGTCTCCATGGAAAACTAAATCTTTTTTCAAATTTTGATCTAATGCTATTAAATAAACAACATCTCCATCTCTAAATTGGCTAAGGTTTGATCCAATTCCATTAACCGGTGGTGATTGTGCTCTATCAAAAAACTTTAATACTCTTGTTATTTTATAAAGAGTATCATCTGCAGTTTGTTGAGGAATAGTTCTAATTCCAACCCCGGTTCCTTGATTTGTTGCGCCGCCATCAATTTGATTTCTTGACCTATCAAATTTAATAAAAACATCATGACTAGTGTCCATATTGTTTTTATTGCTTGGTGCTTTATCTAGAGTATGCACAAATGGAAATTCACCATAATTTGAGTTTACATCACCAAAATCTCTATCTGATTGTATACAAAATTGATATTGCCCATCATGTAAAGAAAAGCCCGCTGGTTGATGTACAGACGCACCAGCCCCTTGATCACAAAATCCTAAATTAGGCGCATAACTCATTCCTTCTCCAGTTTTACCAACAGAATCACCATTAGATGCAAATCCACCTAAGTTTGGATTTAGGGGTGTGCCCACGCCATCTGTGTCCGCACCAAGCCTAGTAGCTCTTGAATTTGTATTTGCTTTACCACCTCCATACATATGAAATTGTCGAGGGTCATTAGTATCAGAGGAATCACCATCTAATGACATAGTNCTAACAGCGTATAAATTATTTATATTTTGCTGCAATTTTATTTCATCTAATAATCTACTATCCGATTTAATTTTTATAAAAAATAAACCTTGATATTCTTCTTTGCCACTTTCATCTACTTCTTCTAATATTAACATTTTTACACCGCCTGCATAACTAGTTGAGTCTGGGTCACCACCTCTTAATACACAATCTTTTGTAAAAGAAATTCCATCTGATGGGAATGATTCATATAAAATTTTTACATCATCACCAAATTGTTCGGTAAAATGTAATTCAATATCATCATTATTAGCAATATCTACTTCTCTTGTTTCTATTTCGTATATTTTTGTTTCTTGATTACCTATAGTAAATTTAACTTTTACTCCAGGTTTAAGTAAAGCATATGCTTCTCTACTTACGCCCTTATCCGAGGTTTGATTAAATGTGTGGCTACTAGCAATAGCGTTTTCTGAAAACTTATAATAATTCCTTAGAGTAATTCTATTTCTTCCAGGAACAGGTGTGCTACCTGGTTTTATAATAATTTGATCATGATCTTGTTCAAAATTTCTACTAAAAACCATTACATCNGGTGAATAAATAACTTTCATAGGCNTNGCTAAAAAAGGNGGNGGCCCTGTTGTATATTTATCNAATACCTTAAACTCTTCTGTAATATCAGAAACTTCAGTATCTCTTTTTTTCTTTATTATAATACTGTCTTCAATTTGAACTTTATTAACATCAGCAGAAGGTATACCTATATATATAAACCCCTCATCATCTTCATAAAAACTTTGCCCTATAAAATTATAAGTAGTTTTTGAATTTTCTTTTATAAAGTATTTATAATGTGTTGCAAAAGAAGGCGGGTTTGATGTTATTTTTGCTTGAAACTGGTTTAAAAAAGGAGCACTATCCTGCCCAATTTTTATTATACCGCTATCACTTGTTAATACAGGTGTTTGTCTGCCAAATTCATCCATATATACAACACCAAATTGATATGTTCTTTTTGACTTTATAGATTGTTTTTTAAGCCTATCACTATTTAAAAGAGGCGTGCTATCTATTGTTACATTTGCTGAATCATCCGGTGTTGAGGTCATTGTCATTGTGTTACACCTACCAGATACTGTTGTTTGTGAACCAGGAGCAACTGATACAGTTGCAGATTGACCATTAGTATCAGTATAACTAAAATTTATAGCAGATGACTCATCAGTATCAACTTGTAAAAAAAATGAACAATCAGTTGCGTGNNTAGTANTNTATCTANTTTNTAATTCTAAATCAAATACAGGTTTTACATCATTATTANTNGAATCTTTTAAATNAAAATTTTCTGTATAATTACCATATATTAANCTATTTGCAGTNANCTCTTGNGCTTTAGCTTTTTTAGGAACNCTATCAAATAATCTTAATAATTGATTAGATGGTACTGTTTTAAATATTTGNTCATCTTTTANTTNAAATGTATTTGCAATAGTNCCNTTACTAGCTCTTTTAATAGTATCTACAACATAACAATTAGGNCTAACAGAATCTTTATATANAACATCTATTTCNTCTACATCTGCATGTATATTGTGATTTAAATTTGTAATAGTTAAAGACCTAAGACTATTTACCATTGCTAAATTAAAACCTTCTTTTTGATTATACGCAAATCCTGTATTATTNCCAACAGTTGGGTCTGGTAGGAAAGCTGCATTTGAAAAAGGAGAAAAGCATGAATATTGCCCATTATTATATTTATATCTATATGCAAATCTTGGAAATTTTTCTTTAAATAATGGCTCGTCTTCTTCTAATATACATGTATAAGCAACCGCTGTGCCGGGCACTTGTTCTGATACATTTAATAAAGTAGCGGTAAAAGTTCCAACATTACTACCTGTTGCGCTTGCATTATAAGTTGTTAATTTTACTCTGGCTTTAATAGTTTTTTCAGTTTGATTGGTAGTATCTAAAAATTTATGTGTAAGTATTATAATATCACCAACTTGATAATTAGGGCTTACCGCGCTGCCGCCCTCTAAAAATTTACTAAAATCAGATGATGTGCTGCTAAAAGATGAACCGGGGTCTATTGCATTAACAAGACTAGTTGCGCTAGTTGAAGCGCCAAAATCAGCTTGCATAACTATTACAGAAGCATTACCAGCTGTTCCTTTTCCGCCTCTTGTAGAGCTGCTCATAGTTAACNCTGGTGCTGCTAAAGGTGATTTTTTAATAACTGTAATTCTTTCCGCACTTAACCCTGTGCTTGTACCAGTTGACCCAGAAGTTTGACTTCTCCAATATTCTATGTCAATTTGTCGTGGTTCATTTAAATTATCTGTAAAGAATAAAAATCCATCTATAACATTTGCACCAGTTATATAATTACTAGTATTAAAATTTAATACGCTTCCACTATCAACTAATATTGTATCATATGTGTTTGTACTATAATTCCATTCTGCTATTAAATCTTTAGCAGATGAAGTTATAAACCAATATACTCTACTGTTTTCAACATCTTTAGCAACGCCTATACACTTTGCATTAGTTAAACTAATGGAATCTCTTTGCGTATTACCTAAAATATTTTTTAATGCACCTATATCGCTGCCATCAGAATAGTCAACGTCTACATTTAATGCATCTCTATATTCACCATTAGGAACTAATCTTTCATCAAGGTCTTTATTCATTTTACCTTTAATAAAAGCATTTTTAATTTCTGGCATATTCTAGTGTTTAATTCTTTTTGATTTATTTCTCATTACTTGCGCTAGCTCGCGCGGATTAAGATTTGCTAATCTTATTTTTGCATTTCGCATTGCTGCGAATCTATCTCTTTTGTATCTTTGAACTATATATTCTGGAAAACCTGCTCTTGCGCTAACTACAGAATAAATAATATGCTTATATATTGCTTCTTCTGCAAATTTATGTACACGCATTTCTGCATCTGTTCCCATTCCGTCAGAAACATATTTTAATGTTATTATTTTACCAACTAAATCAGCGCTAAAATGTATTTTACCATGTATTTCGTCTATAACAAAATTACCGTTTCTATTTGCTAACTCAGGATTAATACCGTATCTTTGACCATACTCAGAAGCTCTTTGATTTAAAGCATCTATATCGTCTAAAGAATCATCAATAAAAGTTGCTGTAATATTATCCATATTAGCTTCTTTAAATCTTGTTTCTGTGGCTGGCGTTTGAGTTAATAAACTATCGTCATCATCAAATAAATACTTACCTTGATTATCTTGTGCTATTGATTCNGATGGTATTGATGTAAAACGCATAGGATATAAATGATGCTCAACACCTAACGAATCAATTCTTGAAAGCTGAACATAGTCAACATAATCTTGTGGCATTACCATAGCTAATGAATCGGGAACTTCTATTTCCTGTATTTTTTCAACTTTACTTATATCATAGCTAAATTCTTGTATGCCTCTTTTAGCGTGAAATAATACATCTGTTCTTTTTATTCTAGGTATAATTTTATCTTGACCAACATAAGAAACCATAAAGTTACTTACTATGTCATTTAAAGATATATATCTATAATTACCAGCTATTATAGGGTTTACAAGTTCAACTTCAATAACATCACCATTTACAGGATGATTACCTGATGTAAATATTATTTTACCAGCATTACCGCCTGAGGCTACATAAGCATATAAGCTATCATCTAATTCTACGCCATTTTTAAATACAATAAATTTAGAAGGTGCTGTAGGTAGAGGATCTAGCGTTAAAAGAAATGTACCATTTTGACCACTATTTGCTGTAGCTGTATTTGTTACAAACTTTTGCCCTGGTGTGTAATATTGATATTGTGTTTGATTTATAAATGCCATATTTTATGCTTTTTCTTGTGATACATTCTTAGTGTCTTCTCCGCTAGCCATTGCATAAATAGAATTATCTTTTATTACAATACCTGCTAGCGCTAATATTTTAATTACTAATTCTGTTTCTTCAGACTCATGAAGTTCGAAATTAACTGAATTTGTTACATCATATAATCCTGTTTCGCTATTTGCAGCCCATGCAACAGCTGTTGGAATTTTAACATAATTAATAAATATACCAGATGTTATTTGTGTATTATCTGTGCCATAAACTTTTATGCCAGCATTATCTCTTATATAAACAGGAAAATCGTTTGTAGGTTTGGCTATAGGAGATCTTCTAATATATAGCCATTCTTTTTGAGTTATTTGCTCTATTTCTCTGCAGTCTGGGCAGTTATTTAATATAGAGCCTAATCTGTATAAATCAGCGGGTAAAGTTGTACCACCAGAAACTGATATACCAGTTTTTTCAAATATACTAATTTTTTCTTCAAGTATATTTAACATGTCAGCATAGTCTGTTTGATTACCAGGTATTCTGCCAAATTGATTTAAGTCATAAAAATACTGCTCAAATATATCAAGCTGCGCTTGATTTGCAATAGTATTAAACTCCTGAGGTGTAAGATAACCTCGTTGTTCTTTATTTGTTATAGCTAATACTCTTTGGTATACTGTATTTACGTTTACTGCCATTATATTTTTATTATAGGTTAAGGCCCACAAATGCAGGCCTTACCTACATTTTGTTTACTTTAGTTTCTTTTCAATTGTTTGGTATACTTCAATACCTTCATCGGTTTTAAAATATGCCGCTAAAGCAGAATATGGATTTTCATCAAATGGAACTGTAATAAGTTTTCTATCATTTGTTCCCCACATAAATGTTCTTTGATCATTAGAAAGTTTAATAATATTAGCTTCAACAGCTTTTATACCTACATTTCTAATATTTATATTTTCATCATTAGCTAATTCTAAGAATAAATTTGGATTTTGCCTAGCAAATAGTAATCCATCTCTTTTAATTTCCTTAGAAGTCATCTTAGATACCTCATTTCCAAACTCTGTTCTGATTATAGCCTCTAATCTATCAACATCTAATCTTTGAGCTGTATTTAATGCTTCAATTTCCATTTCTAAATAGTCCATATCATTTTCAGCAATAACTTCTGGGTTATACTCTGTAAACTTTTGACCATTCCAGGGATGTAAATCTAAAAATTTTTGTAATGTTTGTTTTTCTTTTGGAACATATAGTTGTCCATCTCTAAAAATAATGTGGCTTAATCTTTGAACGCCTTTCATTTCATCAACAAATATTGTTTTTTGATTTTCACAATATTTCATTTCTCTTTCAAATCCTTTCTCTTCGTCAAACCAATAAAGCCCTCTGCTTTTTAATACATATACAATAGGTGTATTATTTAAATTTAATTCATACACTTTATCTCTGTATTGTGGTTTTGCAGGTTTTTTAATTTCTGCAACAGGTTGAACAACTTTTTGCTCAACAATTTTTTCTTTTTTTGTTTTTTCCATAATATAATATAATAAAAGTTTAAAATAAAAGGGCAGGGTGCCGAAGCACCCATTCCTTTATATTAATTGTTAAGAGTCAAATCTGATAAAGTTGTTAGCAGCTTGNGTTACTAAACATCTTTCAGAAAGATAGTGAATCTCCATTTTGTCAANACCTGATGCAGTNGCTCCNCCAACTGATCCAGTAATCCAAGANTTCATTCNTCTATCATCCATTTCAGAAGCTCTATATCTTACGTGTAAGAAAGGTCTTCTAACGTTTTTACCTAATTGTTGGTCATAAACTGAAGATGTACCAGCAGGTACTAAAAGTCCTTTTAATCCACCTACTAAACCTCTTGTAGAAGCATCATTAAGATATTTCCAGTCAGTTTTNTAGAAGTCATAAGAACCTCNTCTAAATCCAGTAAANCCTAAATTAAGCGCCATGTCAGCAGAGTTTTCAAATACACCGTAATTAACACCACCAGTTACATGTGGGTTTAATCCCGCAAGTAAATCGTCAATGTATAAATTAGCGTCTCTGTCCAAAAATAACATATTTTCTTCAATTGAACCTTGCTTATCTAATTCTTTTAATAATAAATCAAACTCAGCAAGCTTGTCAGCAGCAGGCGTAGAAGCATCAAATTGATTTGTTGCTATAATACCTCTGTTTGCAATTGCAGATAATAGTCCTTCAGAACCGTTAACTCCACCACCAGCTAAATCGTGTAACTGTGAATCAGCAGTAGCAGTTCCTGATGTAACTACTTTTTCTGCTTCAATCATAGTCATTTCTAAATAATCTTCGAATCTAACTCTAGTGTCGCCTTCAGCTTTCATATACCATAGATAACCAGCTTGTCCAGCCTCTCCGCTTACTTCAACCCAACCAATTTGAGCTGTATCAGAACCATTAATTTCAAAGTGATCTTTGATAATCATTGGTCTGTTAGTGAAAGATTTGAACACAGGTTCTACAGAATTAGCCATGCTGTCAGTTCCTTTTCCAAATTCAGAACCGTATACAAAGAACTTAATATCTTTACTACCTGAAGCAGATGTACCAGCTAAATCGTTGATATTTTCTGCACCATAAGGTAGAATAGTTAATGTATCAGTTGCAGCTTCAATACCTGCAGATACAAAACCTTTAAATACTACGCCTTCTACTACGGCTACTACAGTTGCTCCTTTTCTTACTGCGTGAGCTTCTGTAGCTGCGGTATCAATACCTTTAATCGCAGTTACGATACCAGTTACTACATCTACAGTACCAGTATACGCTAGGTGTAATCTACCTTGCTCAGACCAAATAACTTGATCAGAAGCCATAGGCATTTCAGCACCTACCATTCTCAAAAATGAAGATACAGATCTATTTCCATATCTTTCAACTTCTTGAGCATATAGTTCAGGTAGATACTGTTGTGACCAGTTTGCTCCACCTGCACCATGAAAGTTTAAATAGTTGCTCGATAGCGTCATTTTCTGAGCTGAAGGAGTAACTATACTGCCGGCCACTGGGCCAGCAAATGAAACGTTTGTTGCCATTTTTCAAAAGTTTTTAATAGTTTTTTAATTTTAGTTTAATTCCTGATAAATCATCGCCACTAATAACTCTTGCTTTCATTCCACCAATTTCTACCTCTTGATGCGCTGATCGTGGGTCCATATTAATGTTTTTTGCAGACTTAACAGATTCTTTAATAGCATCTGCTTTACCCTGCTCATAAAAGTGTTGAGCAATAGCGTCGGAATTCATCGCGGTAAATAAAGCTTTGTGATAACCAGCAGCATCAGCCATTTTATTTTCTTTATCTAAGAACTTCTTAGTAAAGTTATTAATGTCGCCCTGGGTTTCTTTAACCTTATCTACATTCTTCACATTAAACCTAAATCTCTTATCTCCGACATTATATTCAAAACCTTTGAAATTATCGTTAAAAAGCGAATTGGTTTTATTGTTAAATGCATCTCGCTGAGATTGCATTATTTCTTGTTGCTGTTCGTTGTCCTTATTATATCTGTTAAAAAAGTCTAATGCTTCTTTAGCTTCAGGAGTCAATCTGTTACCAGCTTTAATTTCTTTATAATAATTATCTTTTCTTATTTCAAGTTGTTGTTTTGCTTGCGCAACTTCTTCTTTGAAAAGTAATTTTTTTCTTTTAATATCTTTAGGATCATCTACTTCTTCATCATAAGAATATTTATCATCAATTAAAAATACAATTTCATCTGACGATAGATGAGGTTTAGTTTGACTATAATATTCATGTAATAAATCCATATTATCAAACTTTTCATAATCCTTATTTAATTCAACATAATCTTGCAACGTACCNCCCGTCTCATTCATAAACTTAACTAAGTCTTGAATGTTTTCAGGATATTCTATTGATTCTTGTGTTTTTTCTTTCTGTAATACTTCTTCTTGTTGCGGTGCGGTAGAGGCAACCTCAGTGCTTCCTTCCACTCCTGTATTGTCAGTTGTATTCTCTTCATTTGTAATTTCTTCTAATACCGTTTCTTCTTCCGGCTCTTCATTTACTTTTTCTTCTTCTTGTCGTACTTCTTGCAATCCCACTTCGGCTTCTTCCCCAGCTTCTTCATTCTCGCTGCTTCCGCGTAGCACGCCATCCTCTGTTTGTTGTTCTTGAACGGCATCTTCTTCTTGTTTTGGTGGTTGTGTTAAATCTACTTTGTACATACCAGATTCTTCATCAAATCCAGCATTTTTTTGTACTACTTCTTCTTTTTCTTGTATAGACTTTTCTTCAGTCTCTACAATTTTTGCTTTAATTTCTTCTGCCATAATAAAATATTATATGATTATACAATTTATATATTACTTAGGATCAAATACACCTAAGTCAAAATCACCGCTTAAAATATCATTTCCACCTGATTCAAATTTTTTAGGAGGTAAATTATTTTTACGTTGATTAATTAGTTCGCTCTGTTGAGATGCTTGTATTTTAGTTCTCTCATCTTTACGATCTTCTTTTTCTTTTAGTTTTTCTTTTTCAATATTATTCTTAGCTCCATGTAGCTGCATATTCATTTGGAACTCTAAATTCATTAAATCTTTTTTCAAACTTGCTTCAGCTTGTAATTTTTGTAATTCTAATTGACTTTTAGCAGATTCTAATTGAATTTTACTTTGAGTCAATGCTTGTTGTTTTTGTACTTCAGCCTGAGCTGCTACTTGTTGAGCTTGCGCATTTGCTTGTGCTTGCGCTTGTATGTTCATTTGCGCTTTTTCTTGGTCTTGTTGTAATTTCTTTTTTCTTCTTAATTTTAATAATTGATTAGCTAGCTTAACGTTTTTTATCATTCTAATATCAATTGCATCTTCAAGATGAATATTATTTTGACCAATTGCAACTTGTATATTATTTTCTAACATCTGCTTTTCTTCTTCATCAGGCTCTAATTCAATAAATATACCAAAGTCATGTAAGTGTAATTCTTTTAATTCACTTAATGTAGCTACATTATGAGAGCCTATTGCTTGTATAAAAGCATTAGCTGTAGGTGAATATTCTAAAACATCAGATATTCTTAAAGATATTTTTTCTGCAGTTTCAGTTGTTAAAAATAAACCGCTTTGTAATATATGTCTAGTAGCTGTATTACTATTAGCTGCCGCTAATTTTTGAACACCAACTAATGCATTTTTATCAGGAGTACTTCCATCTCTAGCTTCATTTAATCCTGTAGCATCCCTGATCATTTGCATATAATAATTATAAGTACTTATTAATGCGGTTAACTTATTTGTGCCAGCAGTATTATTAATTTCTTGTATTGGTATTTTACCCGGGTTCATATCACCATCAGATGTAAAAGATCTACCAATTATACTACCAGTTTGGAAAAACATATTTAATGCCTCTTGTGGATTATAGTTGCTACCGTTCCCTAAATCAATTTCAGCTAAACCATCAGCATCAACATAAACACCATCAGGAACCATTCTTGATAATATTTGTTGTATTTTTAAATGAGTTAATTGAATCATATCAGCAAAACTAGTTATTCTACTAACTAAAGATTCAACTTTGCCATTATATATTCGAGGCGCAACAAGCGAATAATTCATTTTAACTTTATTAGCATCGCTTTTTTCTCTAAGCATGTTTTCGCAAAGATTCCATTTCAAAAGTTTTTTTGCTCCTGGTATATATAAACCCTCATAAAGCACCTCTATATTTTTTGCTATACGCTCGAACTTTAATCCTTTTATATTTGGCGGATTAAAAGCATCAGATTTTCTTATAATTTTTTCTGCACCTGTTGCGGTTTCTTTTACTTTATATACTTCATTCATATAAGTTTTATAGTTGAAATATAAAACCTCTATTGAATTATTATCTGTTTTATCAGATCTTGATAAGTATTTATTATATAAATTATAATTACTGCCGCCGTTTTTAATTAAACTTTGTAAATCCTCATCGGTTAAATTAGGAAATTCTTTTTTAAGATCAACTAAAGTTACGGTTTTCATTTCGCCAATATAATATATATCGTCAAAATAAGGTGAATCAGTATATGAATATACTAAATTAGCAGGATCTACATATTCAATTTTTATACCATTAGAAGTATCAAATGTGTTTTTTACACATGCCATACCTAATACTGCTAAATCATAATAAAATCTTTTCTTTGTTAATTCATAATTATTTATATTAAAAACAGTTTGTATTGCTTGCTCTTCTGCAATTTCAATAGCCTGCTTATAATTTAATTGCATATGAAGTTGTAGCTCTTCATTATTTTCAGGAAGTTGATCACTAGGCATACTAGATAAATCTATTCCAAAATTTTCNGCTATATATTGTGTTACTTTTTGCGTTTGCATATCAGTAACTATTCTTTTCATATATTCTGTTCTTTGGTTTACACCAAAAGGATCTTGAGAATATGCTTTAATATCATATGTTCTTTCTGCAATACCATTTACAACTATATCAACAAACTTAGGTATAATAGGTACAGGCTTCCAATCTAAATTAAGATATGACAAATCGCCATTAATTGACAATTCGTCTTTATATTTTTGTATGCTTTGCTCGCCTCTAGCATATAATCTTAGTTTATGAAAATTATTTTGGTTATTTAAATATCTGTTTATACCAGATGATTTTTTAAACCATTCATTTTCTATAGCTTTAGCAACTTCTAAGCCATACTGCATTGATAATTTTTCATCATCACTAACAGCTTGACTTGGAAAGTATGATTTCATAACTGATTCAGCCATAATTTTTTATTATTTTTGATATAGTTCCTTTATTTTCGTATTTACTTAAAGTAATATTAACTTTTTGCTTTATTCTTTCGGCGCTAGGGCGGTATTTATTTTTATTACATGCCATTATAGCTAACCCTGAGCTTATGGCGGCATCAAACTTTGTTCTTTTATTTATATCAAATTTAGCCCAATCATTTAATGTCGTATTAAAATACATTGTTCCGTATTCACCATCACCAGTAATACCAACGTAATCATTAATATATGTTTCAATTGCAGCCGCGTGTGCTTGCCTTATATCTTCACTTGAATTAGGTATACCACCTATTTCTTTTTCTGCAACCGATAATTTATTTCTAGCCTTATCAGGTCTATTCATTGAATAACCTCTATAGCCTCTTCTTTTTAAATAATATAATAATCTTGGTTTGTTATTTTCTGCAAGTAATGGCATACCATAAAATACTAATGCCATTAATACATCTTCAAAAAACATTTCAGCAGTTTGTGGCCTAGCTATATATTCAAGAAAAAACATATTTGCTGGCGCCTCTTCCATGCTAAATTTAGTTAAACCATGCAACGAACCTTTAGATCCTTGACCATCTGTTGTTCCAGATATATCATAACTATCACAGCCAAAAGCACCCATATGCTCATTGCCTGGATATTTAATACCATTTTTAGTTATAATATTATTTTGTAATCTTACATTCGGAACCCAGCTGACTTTAAACCTTCCGTTAGGATTTGGCGTAAACTGGACTTTCGTGTCTTTAATTCCATTTTGCCACGTAAAACTGCCAACGGTAACTTGTGACATATTCGCGACTTCATCATTGTAATCAATTTGTTCGTAAATTTTTGCTAAATTAAATATACTATTTTTTGTTTCGTCTCTAAACGCATGCTCTTCTGTTCTTGGAAATTGTCTATAAAATTCATTTAAAGCGTCTTGATCTTGCTTTAATCCTTCTACTTCATTTTCCCAATGTTCAATAACGCCAATTGAAATTTCATCTCCATATATGTCTTTGACAATTGTTTCGGGTGTTTCAAATACAGGTATTCCATAAGAATCAATGAATCCTTCGTAGTTCCATTCCATAGGTATGAACAAACTATATAATCCCGAACGAGTCTGTCCGTTGCGGTTTCTTTTGGTAACATCTGAGTCATGGTATAATTTTTTAAAGTTTTCACCACCTTTATCAGCAGAGTTGCTTGTTGAGCCCATCATACATTTTCCTATAACTCTACTTCCTAATCTTAACGTGGTTTTCGTAACCCTCCAGTTGTTGAGAATATTTTCGGGGCGTTCCCATTTGCCCGCTTCATCATGTACGAGGAGGGCAAGTTTCTCACCGTCGTAGGAGTTATCACCGGTGTTCTTCCAGTCGATTGTGGTGTCCAATCCCTGTATATCTTCAATGGCTTCGTTGGCGGTAAGCTTTCTTCTGGTAAACTTACTGGCTGGGACACGATAGGCAAGTTCAGTCTTGGGCCTGTCCATTCCGTCTTGTATCGGCTTGAAAAAGAATGGGTAATTGACAGAGATGGGAACCACCTTATCTGTAAACATTTTTTTGGCATCAGCACCGGATTTAGATAATATACCATACCTGGAGTCACTTGATATGGTTGCCAAGTTAACAGTCTCTCCAGATGCCATGAATGAAAACCCAGAACGTCTGTTCTTAAGATAACACATTCCATAGGATCGTGAATCTGCCTTGCAAGCTTCCCAGAAAAGGAAGAATAATCTATTTGCCTCTCGAAAGTCTGGTTTCCCAATATCAATTTTGGTCCACTGCAAGTACATATAATGAGTGCCACTAATATAAGTAGGAGTGCCTTTGTTATAAAACCAAAAGCCTTCATCTCTTTTAGTGAATTCTGAATCAATATATGCATGCCATTTATTTTTAAAATCTGCCGGCATATCTCGCCAGTCAAATATTGTTTTTATTTTTTGTAATTCTTTTGGGTATTCTTGAACTTCCCATTTATCATTACCTTTAAACACATTTTTAGGCTGCTTAGGTAATGCTATTTTAAGATTTTGTATTTCATATATATCACCTATCATTCCTGTTTTACTTATTACAATAATATCGTGTTCTTTATTGTAACCATATTTCCATTTTTTACTTTTATTAAGTCTTTTAATGGTATTTATTTTAATAGGCTGTATAATATTATATAGTGTTTGCTTATACATTACTTAGATCTTCTTTCTGCAAATCCGCTAAAAGCTTTTTCTTTATTTTCTAAAGGCTTATTTTCTAATAAAGCTTTTTCTTCTTCGATGCGATTTAATATTTCAAATGCATCAAATATTGCAAGTTTTTTTGTAGCTGCTGCGTTTTTTAATCTGTCAGCAGATATATCATCATCTGAATCAACAATAGGTTCTTTAGCAACTTTAATTAACTCATCTACTGCCTTCTGTCCAGCTTGGATTATATTCTTTTTCGTTTCCTTGACATTCATACTTAATAGATATTGAATTAGTTAATACTCTATATAATCTTTCGCCATCAACAACAAATTCAAATTCACTGCTTGGCGTAAACCCAACTAAATCACCTTTATTTATATCNTTAAGTTCTTTATCAACATATTTAGCAATACCTCTTAATGGAACTTCTTTTTCTAATAATATACTATTTGATTGAATTGGTTTTACAAAACAATAACCTTTAGGCGCATGCCATTTGTTATTTCTTTTGTATAAAAATATTTGATCTGATTTAACAAAATATTTATTATCTTCCCAATAGCTTCTGCTATTTCGCTCTATACCCCTAACGTCATACCATCTTCTAAAAACATTATGATGTATAATAACTTCATCGCCAACTTGTATGTCGGTGTTTTCAGCTTTAGGAATAGCAAGAACAATACCGATACGACTAACAAACTGATGACTAGATATTTCTGAATTTAAAACTAGCTCTTGGTCACCAATTTGTTTTATATTTTCGTATCTTTCTTTTTTTGGTTTGATTATAAAATCAAATAAGCTTTGCATTAATATTCTAAATTATATTCAACTGCAATTGCCATATTTTTATTAAAATCTTTCCACGGCAATACTTCTTTGCCTTTTTTAATAAAAATAGAAAACTTATTATCTTCTTCAACAATAGAATCTATAGTGTGGCCACCATATACTTCTTGACCAACAGAATAGTGCATTGCATCATTTTTATAATCTCTGCCAATACTAATCTTCCTTACTAGGCTCATCTTCTTCAATTTCTTTTATAGTACCGTCAGTTAAGTTTACAGATACTTTACCATACTTATCTTCAAGCGTATTCTGTAATTCTTGTAACTGAGCTTGTGACTTTTGCACTGTAAGTACTGCAATTTGTTTTTGCATTTCTAAACCACCAATTTGCATCTGCATATTATTGATAACTTGTACTTGCTCCTGAATTAATTTTAATTCTTCGTCTGTGATTTTTAAATCATCTGTTTTCTTTGCCATAAAATTTAATTTTAATTATTATTACTTATGTTTATATCATTACGTATTTTACGTAATTTTTACTTTATTAATTTAATGCTAAAGGTTCTTTACTGTAAGTTCTACCCTTGTCATTAAACTTTTCAGTCATCCAAAATAAGCCGTCAGCTTTCCATTGACCATGCCATCTAGGTGCCCTAGGGCCTCTTCTGTCTGAGTGTTTTGCAAATTCCCATATTCTATTCGCATTACCTTTTATTTCATCTAAAGATTTTACATAATATATATCAAATGGACCTAGCTTAGACGCTTCTTCCATTAATATAGGTAAATCATCACCTATATTTCCTGTTATACATATATCTATATCTGTTGTTTTCCAACCTTCTAATAAACCACCAACTAAATATAATTTATATCCAGACCAATTTAATGCTAATAAATCTTTAATACACTCTTTATATATTATATCTTCAGTGCTTTCCATCCAGGGAACAAACTGTAATCCTCCATTTATATATCTTACCTGTCCATCGGTTTCAAGGTTTAAATTATCTATGTTTAAATCTTCAAAATATCCCATATCTTATATATCATAATTTGTTAAAGTAAATACTATTGTTACTGCAACATCTTGCCAATATTTACTAGTTGCGCTTTTTTGATAAACTAAAGAAAATTTATCGCCAGCAGCATAAGTAATATCATTATGTGCAGTAGGGTTCCATGTTATTGAAGAGTTTGAATGTGTTAATTCACCACTCGAAGAATTACCTGTAACCGCGCCATTTTTATAAGCTTTTAATTCTGTTGTAAACGAAGAGCTTTGAGATCCCGCAACTGTTTTCATTATTACTCTTTTTAACACGCATGCATATGGAATAGTAAAAAAGTGTGGAGCATACCCGCCTGATACACTTGTTTCTACTATACTTCCCATTAATGGAATTATTCTATTAGCTGTAGTAGAGGTTGTATCATCAAAAGACGCATGAATTACCATAGGTACACTTCTGCCTTTTATATCTCCGCTTACAGATATATCACCTGTAACAGAAATACCAGTGTTTGTAGTTGCAAATTTAGCTGAGTTGTTATAATACAATGTAACCGCATTATCATCATTAAATGTAGCCATTGTTTCGCCAGTATACTTTTCAATTTTTAAGAAATTACTTCTAATCCTTAAATCACCAGTACCTGCATCGTCAATATAACTATCTGTTCCGTTGTGATATATTCTTAAATCTTGTCCTGTTCCAATACGAATTATCGTATTATCTGTAAGATATAAATCTTTCTGAAATATATTGTACTGACTACTACCATCTAACCTAAAATATTCAGTAGTTCCACCAGAACCATTATCTGATTTAAAAATAATATCGCCATCATCAGTGTTGTTAGTTATAGTTAAATTACCCGTGTTATTTGTAATAAATGAATCTGTAGCATTATGATTAAATCTTAAATCACCTCCACCACCTATTTTTAAAATAACATCATCAAGAAGTTTCATTTCTTTAGAAAAAATTACTTGCTCAGCACCACCATCTACTTTAAAATATTCAGCAACTCCACCTGACCCATCATCTGATTGAAAAACTATGTCACTATCATCTGCTAGTTGTTGAACATATAAAGCTCCTGTATTATTACTTATATAAGAATTTGAGCCATCGTGTTTTATTTGTAAATCAGCTCCAGACCCATACATAGACACTACGTTGTCAAGATGTCTACCGTTCTGCGAGTATACTATTCTTCCTTCACCACCGTCAACTCTAAAATATTCAGTTACTCCACCAGATGCGTCATCAGCATAAAAACTAATATCACCGTCTGTTGCAGTGCTTTTAATATTTAAATTACCTGTAAGATTTGAAACTTCTGAATTAGTACCGTCATGTTTTATTTGTAAGTCGTTTGAATCACCTAACATTACAAGACCTGAATCAGCAAATTTTATTTGCCCTGAACCCATTACAAGATTACCTGTAAGTGTTGCGCCTGTATTTGTAGTTTCAAACTTTTTATTACCGTTAAACCAAAGCTCAGCAGCATCAGAACCAAACACGGCCCATATTTCATCTGAATTAGCAGCATCACCAACTATTCTAACTTGGTTACCACCTTTTAAATATAGGTTACCTGTGCCTACGTCAGATATATAAGAATCACTACCATCGTGATATATTTCTAAATCATCACCATCACCAAACTTAGCTTTTACATTATCACTAAATTCAGCATTAACAGTAAATAAGGTTCTTACATTTGCACCATCAATTTGTATATAATTAGCAGCACCACCACCACCATCATCTGACTGAAAATATATACTTCTATCATCAGCATAATTTGCAAAAGTTAAATCACCTGTTGCGTTAGTTATAAAGCTATGAGTACCGTTGTGTAATATTTGTAAATCTCTAGAACCACCAAAAGTTAATTTTACATTATCAGGAAACCTTGCTTTTTTGTTAAATAAATTTTCTACTTCAGAACCATCTGCTGTAAAATATGGAGTAACACCGCCTGAACCATCGTCAGAAGCAAGTTCAATGTCTCCATCGTTTTTGTCATTTCTTATTGTTAAATTACCTGTAAAATTTTGTATAGTGCTATTTGTTCCGTTGTGAAATATTTGTAAATCATCAGATGCTCCAAATGTTGCATAAACATTATCTATATGTCTTGTACTTTGCCAAAATAGGGTTTTCTTTAAACTTCCATCTAAAAATAAATACGTAGTAGTTCCACCACTACCATCATCAGACTTAAATATAATATCAGAATCATCTGCAAAGTTTTGTATAATTAAATCACCAGTAGTATTTTGCAAATAAGTGTTAGTTCCATCGTGAAAAAATCTACCATCAGCACCATCACCTACAATAATTTTACTATTATCTGGCCATAAAGTTAATAATTGACTACCTGTTGCTTGACTTCCATCTAACCTAAAATACTCAGCAACACCACCAGAACCATCATCACATTTAAATATCATATCAGCATCATTCACGGTTTGAGCAATTATTAAATCACCAGAGCCTTGTGCTTTTATATTTGAATTACCATCGTGATATAATCTTAAATCAAAGCTGCCACCTATATTTAAAAATACATTATCATATAAGAAAACATCTTTTGCAAACTGTACATTTTCAGATCCGCCATCAATCTTCATATATGCAGTGTGTCCACCACTACCGTTATCAGATCTAAATATTATGTCTCCATCATCTTGAAAATTACTTATATATAAATCACCAGTGTTATTTTGAATAGCAGAATCTGTTGCATTATGATATATTTCTAAATCGCCATTATTACCAAATCTAGCTTTTACATTGTCTTGGAAAAGAAAATCTTTAGCTACTGACACATTTACATTACCTCCATCTAATTTAAAATATGTAGCTACACCACCACTACCATTATCAGATTTAAATATAACATCTTTGTCATTAGCATTATTTTGTATTACTAAATCATTTGTAAAATTTTCTATAATACCATTTTGCGTTGTGCTATTATGGTATATTTGTAAATCATTTCCTGTACCAATCTTTAGTTTATTAGCATCAGCTAATTTTAAACTGTCATCGCTATGATCAATTTGAATATATCCGCCTGATGTTGTAGTATTTACTAAAATATCACCACCTGTAGTTAAATTACCAGAAGCATTAATATTACCAACTACATCTAAACTTTTATTAAAATCCCAAGTATTATTAGTTTCATCCCACAATAAACTTGCATTTGAACCATCAACTAATATACCAGACCCGGTTGAATTTGCTTCCGTTTGGCCTTTACCTACAGTTATAAGTTTATCAACAACATCTAAATTATTTACAGTCTCTGTATTTATATCTCCAGTTATAGTTAAATTACCACCTATTACTACATTGTTTGAAAATGTTGTATTACCAGCAACATCTAAAGCACCGTTAATATCTGTATGACCATCAGCGTTTAATTGTAACACAGCATTATAACTAGCAAAAGTACCATCGCCATTAGTTGAAGTTGTATCTACATCAAATCTTATATCACCACCATCTAATACTTGTCTCCAATACTTACCAGTACCTGTATTCCCAGATTCAGTAAAAATTATAGGTACAGCTGCATCTGTTATATTTAGCCTACCACTAGTAATTTGACCTGCAACAGTAAGATTACCAGAAGAGTTTAATTGCATTTTATTAGAAGCAGAACCTCCGGAGTTATTAGCTATATCCCAATTCCACGTATGCGTTCCGCCTCCATTAGTCCATATTTGATTACTTTGATGATGATTATCAGAGCCTCCGGTTTCATCTTGTCTATGCACAAAATATGATCTACCATCATCAACTCTTATACCTAAATATTGACTACTATCTCTACCTACTTTAATTTGATGCGTAGTTGGTTGTGCACTACCTACAGTATATATTTCAAGACCCGAATCATCTGTATCATGGTTTATAGTTAAATTGCTTTCACTTGCGTCCCAAAACATTCTTTCACCAGTTTCATTGCCATATACTATAAGGTCAGAACCACTTGCATCTGCACCTATTTTTACTTGTCCTGATGTTTTATTTATTTGAAAATAATTACCAGCGCCTTTATCTGGCGCCCATATCATAAAGTTATCATTACTGGTATTGCTACCACCAATACTCCAGGTAGTACTACCGTTAGCAGTTTTTAATTGTGCTATTGAAATATTTGTGCCACTTGCTGCTTTTTTATTTAATATTGTGCTTCCACTTATAGTTGTACTATCAGAAGTAGCATCACCTAATGTAGTAACACCATTAACAGTTAAATTTCCGGTTATAGTACCACCAGCTAAAGGTAATTTCGTACTATCAGTTGCTGTAACACCTGTTATATTGCTACCATCACCATATAACGTATCTGCATATATATTTGAAAATCTTGATGCGTTTGACCCTATGTTGTATGTGGAATCTGTACCTGGTAATAAGTTTGTTCTTATGTGTGAAGTTGAGCCTCCTATAGTTAATTTAGGATTGCCATTGTGTGCGCCGCCTATTCCTATTTGGACTACGCCTGAAGAATTAGAATTAGTAACATATAAATTACCTCTATTACCAATCATACCATACCCATTAAATCTTACATTATCAGTAGCCGGGGTTGGATTACCAGTACCTACCGAGGTAGATATAAATGTTTTTGGGGATGTAACAGTACCTGCAAAAGTTCCGTTGCCAGAACTATCTACTCTAAATCTATTTGTATTGCCGTTTGGATTAGTAGCGCTGTCTGTTGCTTGAGCTGTATTTTCAGTGTCCATTGTACCATACCACAAACCATTATCACCGATGATTAAGTTACCATGACCACCTGTGCTATTACCAGCTACTTTAAGCGATAAATAATCTCCTGTACTACTTGTCCAGCCAGAATATAACAAGTTATGTTCTTGCGCACCTGTGTTCCAAGCAGGAACATCCATATTTATGAGTTTACCCATTGCGGAAAACTCTAAATATTTACCGCTAGCTATTTTTACATGTCCTGCAAAAGTTGCATTTTGTGAACTATCTAAGTTTAAAGTAGACCCACCAGCTGTTTTTAAATCTATAGAATTACCACTAGGGGCTTGTATAACTACATTTTCACCGCTTGATGCTAGTATATGTAAATTATCAAAAGAATCATCGCCAATAAAATGTGAATCACCAAATGTTATATTACCCGCAAAAGTTGCGTTTTGTGATGAATCTATAGTTAAAGCAGTTGTAGACGCGGTTTTTACTAAAACTTCATCAGTATTAAAATACACACCAGTACCGCCGTCACCCCAATGTTGTACGCTATCACCTGCATATAATGTTCCTTCAACTATTGCGTTATCCATTCTAGCTGTACCTACAACATCTAACGGTTCAGATGGAGAGGTTGTTCCAATACCAACTCTACCTGTACTTTTAACAGTTAAAAAATCGTTTGTACCAAAAGAAGAATGATTAGATATTTTAAATGCATTTTCACCACCATGAAGACCAGCTGACCATTCATAATTAGTAGTTTTAAATCGTATTCCTGCTTGGTTATCAGCGCTAGTATCTTGAATGAGAATTTTAGGATTGCCAGAATCGGCTATATGTAGTTTTTCCGCTGGGGCGGTTGTTCCAATACCAACATTTTCGTCAGCTTCGTCAATATGCATTATTGTTTTGCCGTTTAGTATAAACTGCGCATCTCCACCTGCTTGGCCCGTAGTACCTTTCCAAACACCTGCATAATTTCTAAACTGGCCGTTTGTGCCTGTATATACATTTACACCTGATGTAATACCTGAAGAATTTACAGCAAGCATACTACTACCATTGATAGATACATTAAGTGTATCTGCTGCTGATCTGTATATTCCAGTATTTGTGTCGGAATTAAAAGCTAAAGCTGGCGCACTTGATGTGCCATCAATTAGCATAACCCCATTTAAATGCGGTATTGACATATTATTCTTTTATTATATTTTAGTCTAGAGCTTTTATTAATACTCTTAATGAACCAGTTCCAGATACAGCTCTAATAGCTATATTTGGTGTAATTGTTATTTTATTAGTGGTTGATCTTATTACATCTAATTTTACCTCAGCATATTGATCTACTATGTCTGTACCTGAAGTTGTTAAGTCAGTAACCATTGCGAATATTTGAACTATAATATCTCTAGTTCCTAAACTATGTGTAATTTCATGAGCAACTCCAGCAGATATTGCACTTGTTATTGAAGATACGTGTTTTCTATCATCGTCAAATTGCTTAACACCAGCAGGTGTAACAACTACAGCGCTACTTGAACCTGCNCTAGCTTCTGTTGTTGTTGCTATTTCAACAACACCTTTAGTAGTTGTATTACCACCAGAAACACTTAATACAGTTCCAGATCTTTGAATATTAGTACCGGCAAATCTTTCAGCAAGTTTATCAAGTGAAGTAACACGCATTGTGCCATTATCATTATGTATAAACCCATCGCCATTTGCAATAGCTGTACTACTAACTGTTGCACCGCCGTCTAATAAATTAAGTTCTGCAGGAGTTGCAGTAATTGTTTCTGTTGCTTCAGCTGCTAATAAAGGTATATGACCAGTTAAGTTTGGTAATGTATATGTTTTATCAGAAGATGCAACATTAGATTTAAGTATTGCATCATGCCCGTCAGCAGCCGTACCTTCAAATTGCACACCATTTGATGTGCTAACTGTTACAACATTATTTACTGTTTGTGTTCCAGTTACTGTTAAATTACCTTTAATTGTTACTTGTGTATCTTCGCCTGCATCTCCAAATACCAATGTATCAGTGCTATCAAAGGTTGCACCAATACTTACTAAGTCGGCTTTATTAAATGAATAGTTATTTGCGCTTGCCGCTATACCATCTAATTTACTATGATCAGCATCTGTAAATACATTAGAATCACTTGCGCTTCCAACTAAACTTCTAATTTCAGCAGCTGTTTGATCTGCAGTTGCGCTAGCTTCTATTCCATCTAATTTATCATGATGAGTTGTACTCATTAAACCAGCAATACTAGTAGTTGCTTCACCAATAACAACATTATCACCCGTTGAGGATGTAATTGTTATTTGACCGGTTGCCGTTGTTTTACCTAAGTTAGTAGCAACGTTTGCTTGTGCGCCATCTGCCACATTTAATATACCTAAAACTTCTGATTTAGATAAAGCTTTTGTTACGCCTGTTCCACTTGCTGTTCTACCTACTATTGTATCTGTTGCAACATTTTGAATTTTAGCAAAAGTAACACCTGAGTCTTCTAGTTCAGTTGTTCCAATACTACCAGCTACAACATCAAAATCAAATGTTCCAGCTGCATTAGGTTCTGTAACTGCAATCGTTCCTGTAGAAGTTGAACTAGGTTGTAAAATAATAGCGCCAGACCTTGCTGAACCGCCTGTAATTTGTACAGTAGTTCCTGCCGCACCGTTAATTGTTATAGCACCACCTGATTCAGATAATGTTATATTTGTACCACCAATTAAATTTAATGTTTCAGAAGAGCCAATTGCAGAACCATCTGCTTGAACAGTTCTAAATGTATTTGTATCTCCTGTTAATGAAATCCAGCTAGATCCATTGTAGTATTTTATAGTATCAGATCCGGTGTCATATATTATTTTACCTTCTACATTTGATGCAGAACCTGATGTTGTTTTATGCAGAATTGCGTTTTGCAGCTCCGATACACTTCGTAAGTCTAAGTGATTTAAAAAAGGTATTGCCATTTTTTTTTAGTTTAAGTATGCATAGCCACTTTCTGCAGCCGCTAAAGTTATTGTTATAGTATTAGTGTTTTCGTATTTTACACCAGCAAACGCGCCAACGTTTTGATAAACATCATCACTGCTTGAGAACTTAATGCAAACATCAGGAAACATTCCTAAGTTATGATTTATTGTCCAAGTAGTTGATGCTAGTGTTTGATTATGTGTATAAAGTCTTTCTTTTTTTATAAAAGATTTTAAATCCGCAATCTTAAAATTTTTAGTATTTCCAGTTTGCGAATCAGTGCCTAGTAGCTTATCATTGTCATTGATAGTATTGTCTAAAGCTATATTCTTAATTCTAGGCATTTATTTTTTTCTTAATTTTTCAACCGAGCGTCCTCCAAAATACGCGCCGATTACAGTTATAAGGACAATTTGTAATAGGTCTGTCCACTTGTCTTCTACCTCAAAAGCAATAGAACCAGAATCAATAAAAACCATTAATACAGTACTTATAATTAAAAATACTAATACTAACGGTCTAACCGAACGTGTAAGCCAATTTCCATGCTCTAAATCAGCTTTCCATCTTTCAGTTACATTCTTCTGCATTTCTTTTTCTGCTTCTATAAATATCTGAGTCATTTCTTTTTCAAACTCAGCTTTTTCATCTTTTGTTCTAATAAACTTATCAGCAACACCGGCTAGCTTGTCCACAACTGCTCCTCCGGTGTTACCAAATAGTTTAGATAATATTTTTGACATTATTTTATTTTTCTTCTTTTTAATTCGCTAGAACCAAACCATCTTCCAGAATAATTAACAGCCAAAGTATTTTCATCAACATATGTATATTCACAATATAATCTCCATCCATTATCATGATTTATAATCATTGTTTTAACAGAATCATTCGATACTTCCATAACTACTTCTTCTACTACATCTCTTTCTCCAAAAGAAAAATTTAAAAATTTATAACCTTCTTCTTCGTTATTTAATATTACTGTATAATAATCTCCTGTATTATCGTCATTCCAAATACCTGTAAAATCATTTACCATATCGTTATGACTTAATTGACTAGATTGTCCTAATATAGTTATGCTAAAAAGCATAGCTAGTGCTAAAATTGTTTTTTTCATATTTAATTTAATTTAATTGTTTATATTTGTTTAATTTCTAGTAAATCTATTAGATCTTCTTCCGCCGCCACGTCCACCTCTATATCTAAAGGTAGCTCCTTTTCTTCTTTTGTTTATAAATTTAACTCTTCCCCCTTTATATTGTGCAGGTCTAAATAAATTTAAATCACCAATTGCTTCACCTATTTTTTTAAATAATCCTGGTCCTTTTTGCTTTTTTTCTTTTTTACGTTTTGGCGGATTATTTGGGTCAAATGCAGGTGCAAATCTAGAAGGCTTAGGTGTTTTAATTTCAGGCATTACAATTCCTTCGCTTGATGGTTTAACCCCTATATCTCCAAATTTTGCAATATCTGAAAGTCTGCTAACTGCTTTTTCCATATCTAATGTAAACTGAGCTTTCTTATATAATTGAGTACCTTTTGGCTGCTTTAAAGCAAAGTCAAGATCTTGTTGATTAGTAATTAAATTTCTATTTTCTCTTTTTAATTGATTAAAATAATCAGAGCTTCTAGCTAACTTTATAAAATTATATTGCTCACCTGTTCTTGGATTTATTGGTGCATAACTAGATTCATATTGAGCTGTTCCAAATCCACCACTTGATTCAACATTTTTGTGTCTTTTGCTTCCTCCAGTTTGTCTAAAAAATTCACCTAATAAATCACCTTCTAAGTTATAGGTTCCGCTATAACCTTTTTTATTTCCTTGATTATACTCGTAAAAATCACTAATGCCGCCAGTAGCTTTACCTGATCTTATATTTCTTTGATAAGCTGTATTAGGCATATTACTTATTGTGTAATTATATGCTGTATATTTTGGCTGATTATCTGCTAATTTATAAGCACCTCCTGGTATGTTATCGCTAGTACCATAAATTTTAAATCTAGATCCATCACCGCCACCTTGAGCATCTGCTGGGGTTTTAAATACATCTTCATTTAAAATATAATTTTGAGTTTGAATAAATGATCCACGTGTTGGTAAATCATCAATTTTCACTCTTTTAAAATTAGGATCTTGCTTCATTGCAGAAGGTGTAATAACACCTCTTTCATTTCTTATGTTATCTAAATTACCCATATAAGAAGCAGGCCTCATAGCCGTTGCAGGGTCATAGCCAAATTTTTCTACTTGTTTTGCGCCCTCCGGACTTCCCGCCATTTTTCTTAATCCTTTTCCTCTATCTCCCGCGGGAATAGCTTTTAATAAAAAAGCTGGATCACCCGCCATCCTAGTTGCGGCTGTCATTTGAGGATTCATCATAAATCCTTTTTGTGCATTTTTGTTTTTGTTGTGTTGTGCCATTTTTTTTGTATTTATCTGTTTTTGTATGGAAACATAATATTCATAGCCTTACGTCTACCTTCGCAGCCGCATGGTATACTAAGGCCATTAGATACTCTATCTACAAGTCCTTTGATTCCTGTTTTTGTTGTAAAATTTTCTATTGAGTCGCCTAGACCCTGTGGTTTTTCTCTATACATAATTATCTGTGTCTACTACAGCACCATCTTCTTCTAGCAGCTTTCCCTCTTTCACCTTTCCAACTTCTTGATCTACTACAAAAAGCTTTTTGTCTTTTATAAGCTTTAGTGCCTGGTTTTACTTTACAATTAGTAACAGCAGTTTTTAATTTGCTGCCTGGATTATCTCTTCTATATTTAGCGACGCCTTTTTTAGTCATACCGCCACCAGCAGCTGCACCTTCTTTTTTCTTGTCTCTTACTTCGTTATAATAACCTAAGGATTTTTTTCTTGATGGTGCGTTCTTATCTGCCATAATTAACTTAGTTTTGTTGGGAAGTAATTTGTTTTATTATATATAGGTTTTTCAATAGGATTTTCTGGGTCGCCTATTGATATTACTTCTCCTTTTACTATCATGCCATTACCAACTCTAGGATAAACTTGAACAGGTTCATCTTTTTTTGGTTGATGATAAACATTATTACTATCAAACCATGCTTCACCTTTTTTCATTTGCATAACATGTAGCTTTTCATGTTTAACAGCTTCTTCTTTTTGATCTTCATTTAGCTTGCTGTTTATGGTAACAGTTCTATCCATATCAGCATAGCCCCAGGCTTTACCTAAATTTTTTTCAAATACTGGTATATCAAGTGTGGAATGTTCTTCGTTCATACCTAATAGTCCCGGAATATTAGTTTTCATTTTGTAGCCCATTAGCGATCTTTATCCTTAATCATATCATCTATAGCTTTATTATAAACTTTATCAGTATATGATTTATTATTATAAAATACACTACGCTCGCTAGTAGGTAAGTCTTCTTGCGCGAGCATTATTCTGTATATACGAGATATAAGTTGACTACATTTAAATGAGGTTTTATATATACTGTATTTTATAGTTGTTCTATTTCTATGGCGCCATACATCTATCCAACCTTCTTTACGAAGTCTTTCCCATCTATTTTTATCCCATGAGTATGTATATACGCCTTCTATAAATTCATTACGTGTAAATCGCGATTTGCAATCTAAATAGATTAAAAGTTCTAAATCAGCGTCTTTTAACCCATAAGTTTTACAGGCCCATTTACGTATGAGCCTATAATACTTTAATAAATTTAAATCTTTTAAATCACTTGGCTCTAGTCTCATTCAACTAAAACTATATCACCAAGCTTTAATACATAATATAGTTTATCTTTCCATTGAATACCATGCCCTGCATGCTTATCATAATGTACTATATCGCCTGTATTTAACATTTCTACCTTATCGCCAGCAGAAATTATTTTGCCTTTTGAATATCTTACATCTTTGTTTTGATCTTCAGTAAGCTCTAAGCCACCTACTTTCTTCGGCGCTTCTTTAATTTTTTCTATTACTATATAATAATTAACTGCTTGCATTGTCTAGTCTTATATTTGAAATTACACAATCTGCAGAAATTATAGTATTAACAACACTAACTGCATTCTTTAGTGCTGTCTTAGTTACAAGTACAGGATCAATAATGCCAGATTTAATCATGTTAACTTGTTTCCCACATACAACATTAACACCCGTCCCTTGCTTACCTGTTTCTTTATATTCTAAATTAGCATTTTCTAAAATAGTTTTATATGGAGACTTTATAGCTTCTAATAAAATACGTTCTCCTTCATTTTCAGGTTGTATATTATAATGAGCATCTAATAACGCAACACCACCGCCAGATACTATTCCTTCTTGCAATGCAGCTTTAGTTGCATATATAGCGTCTTCAACTCTATCTTTCTTTTCTTTTAACTCAATTTTAGAATCGGCGCCGACTTTTATCATCGCAACTTGCCCATTTAGCATAGCTAAACGTTCTTGTTGCTTCTTCTTAAAGTACGGATCTTTTTCTTTTTTTACTTTCTTTTCAACTATTTTTATCCTTTCTTCTAAATAAAAACCTTGATCTATAGTTTGAAGAACTGTATGTGTNCTATCAGTTATGGCTTGTTTAGCTTCACCAAGAACATCTGGATTTATTAAATCTAAATCATCACCAAGTTCTTCATCTATAATTTTAGCCCCAGTCAATATCGCAAGATCTTCTATTGTATCTTGCTTAGTTGGTCCGAATCCAGGCAGATCTACAACATTAACTTTTATATTGCCTTTTACCTTGTTAGCTAATAAAGCTGCCATAGGTTGTTGTTCTACGCCTGCAACGATTAATAAGCTCCTTTTCTTTTTAATAACAAACTCCAATACATTTTGTATTTTACGGATATTAGGTATTGGCGAAGTAACTATTAGTACGTACGGATTGTCTAGTACTGCCTTACCTTTATCCTTATCTGTTATAAAATGTGGCGATTTGAGTCCGCCTTCTATTCGTGTGCCCTCTACGAATTTAACGTATGTGTCATGGGTCTCAGACTCTTCCATAAGAACGACACCATCCTTACCTACTTTCGAATAGGCTTGCGATATGATATTTCCTAGAGCTTCATCATTATTGCAACTAATAGCACTTACGGATCTTAACATGTCATCCTTGACTGGAATTGCTTCCTCCTGCAAGTGCTTAGTTACTTTATCAAGGGCGGAGGATATACCTAATTTAACATTACGTACACCCTCATCCTTAATCTTCGCATATGCTAAATGCAACAATGCCTGCGCAAGCACTGTCGCTGTTGTTGTGCCGTCTCCAGCTTCTTTCACTGTATTCCTAGCCGCTTCCTTTATTAGGGTAGCGCCTATATTTTCGACCGGATCATATAAGACTACGGATTCTGCTACCGTTACACCGTCTTTTGTTATAACCGGCCGACCTAATGCGTCTTCGTATATTACGCATTTTCCTGAAGCACCTAAGGTTGACTTTACTGCGTTAGCTAGTTTATCAACCCCGTGCGTTATTTTATCTTTTGCATCTGTCCCGAAAGACAGATTCTTTACTATCTCACTTGGATTATTATATTCCATTTAATTAAATTTGTTTTAAGTGGTTATTATTCGAATGTTTTGACTACTTTTGGTCCTTCTAAGAATTCTAGCTTCTTTTTATAGTGGTCAATGCTGCCATCTATTGCTGCTTCAACGCCTTCTATGGTCTCTCTTCTAGTAGTATCTACCCATTTATCGTCTAAATCTAGGTATTCTGCTTGATAAAAGCCATTTGGTAGTTGAACAATTCTCCAGTTTTTCTTTTCGACCATTTTTTGCCAAAGATCGATGGTTTTTTCGGTTATTCCCATTGCCTTATGAGGCCAAGAATAAGTTTTGTAATAAAATGTCATTGGTTTTGGTTTTATATTAGTATAATTACGTAAAAATATTGGTTTTTAGTACCCGTAACGTCTTCTGGTTTTTTCGTTTTTGGTACCTCCTTTGCCTCCGGCTCTATTTTTAGAAGCTTTTACGCATTTTTTGAGCCTATGGTCATAATCATAGCCTTTTGGACATGCTTTTTGTTGTGCAGTACGTTTTTTATACTTACCCCACTCACTCATAGCGTATCTTTTGTCCCTTGCTGCCTTGTTTCGGCGTGCTGTAGCTGATAATTTTTGTGCCATATCTATATTATTACTCAAAAATTACAAATTTTAATAATGTGACGCTTGCCCNTTACTATTATATAATTATATCTTATGTCATATATAAATAAATAATAACATTATTTATTATAAGGTACGTATATTATAAGATATAGGGAAGAAATGGGTTACACATACGTATGTCGTGCCACCGCTGTAACCGGAAACGCTATATATAAACGCAGCCCCCGTGCTTAATTACCGTTTTAGCTTGCTGTTCTCGGGAAACCTGCTGGACCTCGGCGGGCCTAAGGTATCTCATTATAATAATTTTCACCGGATATTCAGCTTTTCCTGCGGAGCCTATGCTGTATAGCAATTACAAACCTAGCACGTAACTTAATTGATATTATATGTGTAACTAAAGTAAATAAAATATATTATGAAAAGAAAATTCACACACTACGCAATCAACGTTGTACTAATTAGTTTAACCTGGCTGTTTGGATTCGGGTTCATTAACCTCATCATCCATCTAATGTTCAACGACCCAACGATAACGTTTGGCGGTTGGTAAGAATACAAAGTAAACACGAAACACAATTGATATTATAAATGTAACTATTAAAACTTAAAATTATGAATACTAAATTAAATGAAGCAATTAGCAAACTAAGTAAGAAAGAACTAAAAGAAATCTTTCCACCAATAACACGTAAGAACTTTGTAGTAAGAAAGTCATGGTATGGCAGAAACCAAATCATAACATTCACTAACAATAAGAATCAAAAGATTACTTACAATCACGACGAGGTTCTTAAAGTAATGTTACCAAAGCTAAGTATAATGCCATGCTGGCTAAAGCGAGGCTACTGGTCACAGTCCACTGACATGCCAACTAATGTTAGAGACAAAGTAATCGAGAGAGTTGAATTAAAGTAAACTCCTCAACACTAAAGGGCGCGGCAAGATATGCGGAAAGCATCACTCGGCACCGGCCCTCGGTGTATAGCAATGTATAGCATTGCGTATAGCAAAAATTGCGCCGGAAATTCACCGTATGCCGTATTGTCATATAATAGTTACTAACATGACAGATCGACGGTCGGTAAATAGTGTGACAAAAGCTTACTATTATTACTATATTTACTAGCTAACGTCACTAATTTCACTTTACACAAAGAGAGAGTTAGAACAATACCTACAATACTTTTTTTACTAATAAACAACTAGTATACTTTTACAAGCTAAACACGAACTTAAATTGATATTAAATATGTAACTAATAAAAATTAAGAAATGAATACTAAAGAAATTATTAACTTCACTAAAAACGAAATAGTAAAACATAAAGAANATATAAACTATTGGGGAAGTGAAGAAGACGTAAACAATGAAACTATAATTATTAACTATGTAATGCATAATGGTATAGTGAATCAAGACTGGTTTGACGAGAGATTGAAGTCAACAAGTATAGAAATGTTNGAAGATATATNAACTGAATTAAATAAGTAAACTATGTGTATAGACAAGAATTGGTACATAATAAATAAAGACGGAAGTATAACCTATATAAAAGATTTAAGAAATGAAAGGTGAAACATACTATGTGTGTAAGTCAATGAAGGAATTGATTGCCTACACTAAAATGAAAAGAAAACAAAGAAAGCATAATCATACTGAAATACTAAAAGTATACGGTGAGTGCCNAGGTATGGGTAATCGAAGATATAAAGTTGAAGGTAAAAAAACTTATAGTAAAGGTAANCAATATGCCTATACTNACAGGTGGAANCACTTTTACAAATGAAACACGAAACTAATTTGATAATATAATAAAATATAGATATGAAAACATTATACCAAAGACTAAAGCCAGAAATTAAGGCAAAGCTAAAACAAAACTTGCAAAAGTATAATCACGGACCACGTGAAGTAATTGCAGAACTACACAGATTCTCATTATATGGTGACTTAACAATGAACACTATTAGACAACTAATGATATGGGGTGATGTAAATGAATTTGAGTGGGATAGAATTGATTTTAAATATGGTGATAAACTATTTACAGATGGAAAAGTTGACACAATTTAAAGATTTTGACCCAGTAAAAATAGCTAATAAGCTAAAGCAAGTTGAAGAGTTTGAAGCAAAGTATGGCTCTAACAACTTAACAAGAGCATGGTACAAATGGTGTACTAGCTACGATTATAGAAAAAAAGAATGGGAGTGGAGGCAAGGTCTCGCTAAAGCTCACGAAGAATTAACACATAGACCAATAAGAATATGATAAAGTTTGATAGATATAAAGAAAATTTAAGACAAGTTGGAAGTGATATATATTCATACTCAACTCACGTCGCAACGATCGAATATGACGACAATTACCGTTTAACAGGTAATTTAATACAACACGGATGGTGGAGTGTAACAACTCAGAAACATATTAATTATGTTGCAAGAGAATTAGGTTTAACAGTAAAAAAAGATTATGTCGAGTAACGAATTAAATTATAGAGCATGGGCTCAAGAAGAATGGGAAAAGTTTTATAAAGCAAACCGAGATGAGTATGATAGCTGGGAAGACTTTGATATAGCTTATGAGTTTTTAGTGCATATGTATAACAATAGATTAGGTAAACTTAACTTATCTAACTCTATAAAAAATATTAAATTAAAATGAGTAAAATGAAAGAAATAGATAGGATAGCAGAGTACTTACACGAAGTAATGCTAGAAAACCTTGACGACTCTATTGATTGGGCTGTTGATGGCACAGACCTTGACAAGTTAGAAGGTAATGACTATAACCAAATGAAAAAAGCAGTGATGACTAGAACAATTGAGTATATGCTAAATTGGATGGAAGTTAATCATTACAAGCCTAACACGAAATAGATTTGATATTATAAATGTATGAAAAAATGTAAATGCTCAAATATAATACCCGCTGGCCGTATTGCCTTAGGTTATAGTACCTGCGTCTCCTGCAGTGCTATACAACAATATAGTTACATTCCCATAATCAACGGTAAGACGGGTAATACCATCCAAGTTGTGTCGCCAGAAGTTTCGGCTTCGGTGCACAAAGCTTGGAGAAGAAAATAAGTTATAGGCATGGCGAAGGCGAATTTACGCGGACGCAAGATATAACAGAGACGAGTAGCTTAATTAGCGTAGTGATATGGAGATAACAGCTAAGGTAACTCCCATCGGATGGAAAACCGTGACTACACATAAGTGAATGGCTCGTTTAAGGGTTGGTGACTCCCAAGACAAATCACATTAGGGACTAAGTGCCGATATGTGAATCACCTGTAATGAGAAGAGACTGCTGGGGTTTCTTCCCCCGAAAATATTAAGGCTAGTAAGTTTAGCAGTATTAAGGTGGCCGCATGCAGCCCGTAACTCTTAATATGGTCGCGGTAAAATTCCGCAGAGTCTTAAACAATATTATAGCGGGATGGAGCAGTTTGGTCAGCTCGCAGGGCTCATAACCCTGAGGTCGTAGGTTCGAATCCTACTCCCGCAACTAACTGAAAATCAATTAATTATGGAAATTTTAACTGATGAAATAATCATCGAAAAACTAAATGAAGATGGCTTTATGGAAGAGCCAGATGGCCCTTGGATATTAGAGTATATTCAATCAGAATATGGCGGTAATTTGGATAATACAAGTGATTATATAGATGACAAATGGACATTAAAAATATATACTGAAATGACCTCTGATGGTTATGATATATTTTGGTGTACTCAAGAAGATAGGCCCTATATATCACAAGACGGTTACTATTATGAAGATTATAATGAGTGGTCAGAGCAAGCTGTTCAAGAACTAACTCACGGTAGTAATGTATGGATAGACCCATGCTTATGGGATGATATGGAATATGATTTTAATAATGAACTAGAAAGCTGGTGGCCTGATGTATATGAAGAATTGTTTGACCGAAAAAAAGAAGAATTATTAGACTCAGGTGAATATAAATTAGAAGAAGATGAATAGCAGTAAAGCATACGAATTAGAATACGGTACTGATATAAGACCAGCTCATCATACAGTAGAGCGAGCTAAATATATATTTGTACTAGACTTTAACGACGGTAAAGTATATAGATATAATGTTAGAGCATTATGTAACGAAGAAAACGAATGGAATCCAGACCATGAATCTTGTGAAGCATTTTTATTAGGTGCAGGTCACAGACTAGGTGATTGCGAATGGATGGTAACTAATAACGAAGATATAGAATATGGCAACTAGAAATTTAATTATGGTCGTAGACCGAAAACACGCAAGGGGTAGTAGTTATGGCCTTGCAATACACCCAGAACATGTAAGCGCACGCAGTTATGTGAATATGTATCATCACCATGACGGTTATCCTGAATGGCAAGCGGTACAAATAGCTAATTGGTTAAATGTAAATAACCGGCAAGATGGCTCAGCTTTAGCGGCAAAATTAGTACACGATATGTATTACGACAGTTGCTACTTATATGCTGATGAAATGAATATAGACCACCAATATACATATATAATATGGACTGGTGATAAAGCTAGAACTATGGTTGCTTGTCACGATAGATATAAAGAAAAATGTGTATTTGTAGCAACACCTGAAGATATAATTAAAACATATAAAAGCGATATGGATTATACTGATTTTGCTAATGGCAAAACTAGATTCGGTGATGTTGGAGTTGATACAATTACAAGAGACGAAATAGCTAAATATAATAAAATTAGAGCAAATGCTCAAAGCATAGTCGATATACTAACTACAGACTAAACACGAATAGTAATTGATAATATAAATATGACAGAAGAAGAATACCAAAAACTATATAACCGTATAAAAAAAGATTTATACGAAGAATTTTTAGACCCTGTAACTGCAACATATGGGTTAGATATTCTTAATGAAGAAATATATTCAAGTATTAATGATGATAAAAGCGATATTGAACAAGAAATTGAAAGCTTACAATTAGTATTAAATGAATATTTAGAATCAGAAGAATATGAAAAAGCTGCAGTAATTAACCAAAGAATTAATTATTTAAAGAAAAAATTATGAATATATTTTTCTTACACCACGATCCCGCAAAAGCAGCGTCTTATGTTTATGATAAGCATAAAGTAAAAATGATATTAGAGTCTGCACAAATGCTTTGTACTGCACACCACGTGTATGGTAGTTCAGAACAAAAGTTACATATACCTTACAAACAGGCTCACCTTAATCACCCATCAACTATATGGTGTAGAACCTCTATACCAAACTATATGTGGTTATATGACCATATGATTGCACTGGGTAAAGAATATACTAAACGATATGGCAAAGAACATCTTACTATAAATAAATGTAGAGATTTCTTAGCGACACCACCTGCTAATATAACTAGCTATGAGTGGACAGANCCNCCNCAGTGTATGCCAGACGAATANAAAATGGCNAATGCTATACACGGTTATTGGCGATATTATATTATTGACAAACGAAAAATCTGTAACAAAAATGAAAAACCTTATACCCACGACACAGTCCCTAGAGAAGTTATCGAAACTTATTATAGTACTATTGATAGCAATCAATTCGTCTCTAATAACAGCGATATATATAAACCTAACTTTGCCTGAAGACAAAGAGGTTATGATATTAAATAGATATTTTAATTATCCCGAAAAAGAAAAATATGACGATAGCGATATGCAGTTAATAATTTTCGGTGATGTAAGACACGAAAGAAAAAATGAGTATTAGAAGAAAATTATATAAACACTTAATTGAAACTAATTATAGAAATATTAGTTCAGCAATAAAACAATTTAAAAAGCGAAGAGCGACAAAAGCTAATAATAAATAAATAGTAATAAGCAAATGTCACATGAAAGAAATATGAAGTGGCTAAATGATAGGCGAATAAATTATAGACGTGACCCTATCACAGATAAGCCTACCGAGAGCACTGATCAATACGATTACTACGCGGAAGGTACGTATCAATGCTATAGTCTATTTAGAAGTAAAGCAAAAATTACTACGTATAAGTCGTTAAAATGGCATTTACTTGTGCTGTACTATCTCAACATGGATAGAAACGATTTTTATTTTGTTCCTGTAGCTGAATTTATAGCTAATAAAGAAAATGGTTTTGTTACTTTCTTTATTAAAAATAAATTACTACAAAATATGATTGAGCAAGTATTGACAGAAGGAGGTGAACCTCCACGTAATCGTATACGTAAAGTAATATTTAAAGATTATACTGGTTTATCATTAAGTGAAAAACTAAGTATAGTTGGAAAATTGATTGGTAGAAGTAAAAGAATATGTGAAGAAGATATATACCAATGCATGATAGATTTAAACGATAGTAAACAAAAAATAACTATAGCTAAGTTGGCTAAGTTATTAAAGTGTACTACCCGAACCATATATAGAAATATGGGTAATCAATTAAAACGAGAAAAAGAAATACTAAATAAAGAAATATGAGAAAGTATAACATAGCTAACTATGTTAGATACAAAAAAGAAGTTGAAACAGCTGTTAAGCGTGTAAGAAAACCGATTGATGGTGATTATACATATTTAACAAATGAAGAACTCTTTATAAACTTTTTGCCGTTAGTTGAAACGCTAGCGAGAAAACAATCAACGTCAGACCAAGCGTCTGGTGTATTAAGTATAAATGATTTATTACAAGAAGGCGGAGCAGGTTTATGGGCTGCTGTCACTAAATTAGACAGAGACACATTAAACAAATCTGACGACCAAGAAAAAACAATTAAATCATTTCTATCTAAAAGAATTAAAGGGGCCGTACGTAGAGCCGTAGATATTAATAGAGGCGGCGTACGCATACCCGAACATAAACTAAATGAAATAAGACGCAATCCTAAAGACGAAAGAATGGTTGCAATGTTTTTTAATAGCGTATTTGCAAGTATTGACGATAAACCAAATGATGATGAAAATATGGCGTATCAAGTTATTGATAAATCAGAACCATATAATATACATTTACTCAATGCTTATTTATTGCAATTAATGAAAAAACATTTAGATTATAAACAATATGAGACCTTACGATTAAGTTATGGTCTTGATTGCGACAAGCACTCCGCAAATGAAATTGCAGCTAAATTAGATATTAATGTAAGTACAGCTCATGTTCGTATTTCACAGATAAAACGCGATGCTATACAATGCTTAATTGATAATGTTGATTCTTCGCAAGTGCTTGATTACCTTTAAGTTACGGTAAAAATTACCGTTTAAGTATTAACTAAAATATGTAATTATATTATTATGACCATATACCAGAAACTAGCAAAAATTCAAACAAAATTTAAATCGAAGAAAAGTAGATTTAATTCATTCGGCAAATATTACTTTCGCTCTGCCGAAGACATTCTCGAAGCTATTAAACCGTTTAACGACGAGTTAGGTGTTGCAGTAACAATTAATGAAGAATTAATTGCTAATGACCCTATGCCTATAATTAAAACAACTGCAAAGTTGATTGATGAAAAAGGTATGGAATTATCTGCAGTTGCGATAGTTGGTGTGGATCTGAACCAGAAAGGTATGCAGACACCACAACAATTTGGTTCGGCGTCGAGCTATGCTAAAAAATATGCGTTAGGAAACCTATTATTAATCGATGATACGCAAGATAGTGATGCTACAAATAATCACGGCAAAGTTACAACTAAACAGAAAACAAAACAATCACTTAGTGATGTAACTAAAGCAATTGATTATTTAAAAGCGGGTGGTAAATTAGAAGCTATAAAAGCTAAATATGATTTAACTTCTGGTCAGCTTTCAACGTTGACAAAGGCATTACAAGCGTAACACGAACTAAATTTGATAATGAAAAAAGAAGAGGTTATTAAAAAGTTAAGAGATGATGAAAACTATTACGGCGAATTTGGTAAACAATATTTAAGTAATAGCGACATTAAAACTTTACTAACTAACCCCTTAGCGCTTGGAGAACAATCTAAGCCTAGCCCAGCGTTTCTTGTTGGCGGATATTTTCACACCGCTATACTTGAACCCAATAAGTTGAAGAAATACCGAGTAATACCTTCGTCAACTAGAAACACTAAGGCTTATAAAGAAATGTCAGGCGGAGAGCTGTGTTTGTTACAGCATGAAGTAGACAAAATAGAATTGATGACCACTAAAGTATTGGAAAATGATATATGTCGCGGACTTATTCGTGGTATTGATGTTGAGTATGAGAAGCCAGGTATTGCGGAGCTTGAAGGAGTTATGTGGAAAGGTAAGGCTGATATAGTTAATCATGATGATAAACTCGTGATTGATTTAAAGACTACCTCAGATATAAATTCTTTCAGGCGCTCTGCATACCGATGGAATTACGATTCACAAGCATACATATANAGTACATTGTTTGGTTATGAATTTGTATTTATTGTTATAGATAANAANACTCATCAAATAGCAGTAGTAGATTGTTCACCNGATTTTTATGANTCAGGNAAAGACAAGGTTAAGAGAGCAGTAGAAGCTTANGATTTATTCTACAANACNGATGGNTTTGACCCATCNCAATATTTTATTAACTTAACATTATAATTAAATTATGGCAAGAACTAGAAAAATGCAAACAAAAGTTTGCTCAGTAACAGGNTTAGAAACTTCNACAAATCATTTCTACAAAAATCAAAATCATTTGAAAGCTGTAGATAATTTTAGAAGAGTAACTGGAGTAAAGAAAGAACAGTTGCAAAGAATGTTTAACCAAATAAATCAATACGCATAATGGCAAGTATTATTAAAACAAGTATTAACCTTAATAACATTGATAANACAAAAATNATNGATGGNAAAAAAGGNAAGTACTTACCTATTACAATAACGCTTAACGATGAAGTCGANCAGTTNGGCAATCAAGGGCCNGTTGTAATAGCTCAAACGAAAGAGGAGCGTGANGCTAAANNACCTAAAGTTTATTTAGGTAATGTTCAAGTTGTTTGGACAAACGACCAGAACGTACCAGCTGCACCTCGAACAGATCAACCGGCAGCAGCAGCACCAGTATCACAGCCGGTAGATGATTTACCATTTTAAATTAAGTTAAATGCAAACTGAGATTAACGGATTNGCGATTGATAATTTCAATCAATATAATCTAGACACGAAAGCTANACAGGGTGTATGCCCTTGGTCTACTGAATGTAGAAAGCCTAGCTAATCATAAGAAGAAATGTTCTTCATATGANTGGGAGCGTGGTCTCGGTACTTGTCACAACTGTAATAAAACTTATCAGTTACATACATATAAACGTAAAGGCGAAACTTCGCGTGAATATGTAAAGCCTGATTTTTCTACTAAAACGCATAAAGCACCTAGTAGTAAAGTTGTAGAATGGTTTGAGACAAGAGGTATATCTCAAAAGACTCTCGAAGATTTAAATGTCTCCGAGGGTCCTGAGTATATGCCACAAACCGGTAAGACCGAGAATACAATAAAGTTCAATTATTTTATGGGTGGTGATTTAATTAATATTAAATACCGCGATGGAAGAAAGAACTTTAAATTATTTAAAGGCGCTGAAAAAGTCTTTTATAACATTGATAGTATTGTAGGTTATGATACATGTGTTATTGTTGAAGGTGAAATGGATGTATTAGCATTACATGAAGCTGGNATAAGAAACGCAATATCTGTACCCAACGGTGCAACACTCAACACAAACAATTTAGATTATTTAGATAACTGTATAGATTATTTTGAAGATAAAGAAAAAA
>FUFK010038988.1_pt1 | contig 50202 bp, 54 predicted proteins | sample 1021851 | NCBI WGS metagenome assembly FUFK01 (sample SAMEA51879418, study PRJEB19060) | metagenome | reverse complement strand
TTAATAGAAATAATTTCAGGAGCAGAAAGTTTATAATTATGAGAAAAGGACAAATAACACAGATCATTGGGGCGGTAGTAGANGTAAAATTTGATGGAGAACTACCAGAAATTTTAACTGCACTAGAGTGCGATAATGGTGGAAATAGACTAGTTTTAGAAGTTGCGCAACACTTAGGGGAGTCAAGCGTGAGAACAATTGCAATGGATGCAACAGAGGGCCTTAAAAGAGGAGACGAGGTAACAGATACAGCTGCTCCAATTAAAGTTCCAGTAGGTCCAGAGACTCTCGGAAGAATTATAAATGTAATAGGTGAGCCTATAGATGAAAGAGGAGAAGTAAAAAGTTCAGATAACTGGCCAATTCATAGAGCAGCACCAGAATTTAATGATCAATCAACAGAAACTGAAATATTAGTAACTGGAATAAAAGTCATTGATCTATTAGCACCTTATGCAAAAGGTGGAAAAATTGGCTTATTTGGTGGAGCTGGTGTTGGTAAAACTGTTTTAATTATGGAATTGATTAATAATGTAGCAAAAGCTCATGGTGGATTTTCAGTTTTTGCTGGAGTGGGAGAAAGAACTAGAGAAGGAAACGACTTATATCATGAAATGATTGACTCTGGCGTAATTAAAACTGATGGAGAAGGTTCTAAAGCTGCATTAGTTTACGGACAAATGAATGAGCCCCCAGGAGCTAGAGCTAGAGTAGCTTTAACCGGATTAACTGTTGCTGAGTATTTTAGAGATCAAGAAGGTCAAGATGTGCTATTCTTTGTTGATAATATTTTTAGGTTTACTCAAGCGGGATCTGAAGTTTCAGCATTATTAGGCAGAATACCTTCTGCTGTAGGATATCAACCAACTTTAGCAACAGACATGGGCAACCTTCAGGAAAGAATTACAACAACAAATAAAGGATCAATTACATCTGTACAAGCAATTTATGTGCCCGCAGATGACCTAACTGACCCTGCGCCTGCAACTTCATTTGCTCACTTAGATGCAACAACTGTACTTTCCAGACAAATTGCAGAAATAGGAATTTATCCAGCTGTTGACCCTTTGGATTCAACTTCAAGAATTCTAGATCCTAGAATAGTTGGAGATGAACATTATAGAGTAGCAAGAGAAGTACAGAAAGTTTTACAAACATATAAATCCTTACAAGATATAATCGCAATTTTGGGAATGGATGAATTATCTGAGGAAGACAAGTTAGTTGTTGCTAGAGCAAGAAAAATACAAAGATTTCTCTCTCAACCTTTCTTTGTGGCCGAGGTATTTACTGGTTCGCCAGGTAAACTTGTAGACTTAGAATCAACGATTAAAGGCTTTGATGCTATTTGCAAGGGTGAATATGATCATTTACCAGAGGCAGCATTTTATATGGTTGGAACTATTGAAGAAGCTATTCAAAAAGCTGAGAGTTTGGCTAACGAAGCTGCAGCATAATGAGCGAAGAATATTCTGTAGAAATAGTAAATCCTGAAAAATCATTTTTATCAAAAAATGATGTCACTGAAGTAGTTGTTCCTGCATTTGAAGGTGAGATAGGCATTTTAAAAGACCATATTTCCATAATTTCTTTTTTAAAACCAGGAATAATTAAAATATTTTCAAAGTCTGGCGAGGAAAGTTTTTATGTAAATGATGGAATAATTGAATTTAAAGATAATAATCTTTCTATACTTACAAGTCTTATTTTAAATTTAAAAGACATTGATAAAGAAAAAATTTCAGAAATCCAAAAATCTGCTGAAGAGGAATTGAATAAGTCTGATATTAATGATCAGGAAAAATATTTGATAGATCAAAAGCTTGAGGTATTAAAATCAATTAACTAAAATTTTTTTAATCTCTTCTTGAATCTTCTCGTATACATGCAGTTTAAATTCTACCACAAGTTCAGTAATTTTATCTGGATCTACCCACTTCCACTCAAGAAATTCTGGATGTTTTGTTTTAATATTAATTTCTTTTTCATCACCATTAAATCTCATTACATACCATTGTTGTTTTTGACCTTTAAATTTACCTTTCCAAATAATTCCTAATAATTCATTTGGTAAATGGTACGTAAGCAAGCCATCAATTTTTTTAATTAAACTTACTGATTTAATGCTAGTTTCTTCTTCTAATTCTCTTATTGCAGCTTCATAAAAGTCTTCACCCTTGTCAACTCCACCCTGTGGCATTTGCCAAAAGTTTTTTTTATTATCTATTCTTTTTGCAACAAAAATTTTGTTTTCTTTATTTAAAACAACTATCCCAACACCACTTCTAAGTGGTAAATTTTTATATTTCTCTTTCATTTTAGCCGTTTAAAAGCTCTAAAGCAAATTGAAGTTGATTGTCTGTATCAGTATTAAATCTAAAGTCATCAGATCCTTCAGCTATCTCAATATCAGGCGAGACACCTATTTCAGAAATAGATTTTCCTGATGGAAGATAATATTTAGATACAGTCAATCTTATTGCACCTTTATTTTTAAGAGGAATGATTGATTGCACAGAACCTTTGCCATAGCTATTTTCTCCGATTATTATTGCTCTTTTGTGATCCTTAAGTGCGCCTGCTACAATTTCAGATGCAGATGCTGAACCATAATTTATTAAGANCACAATTGTATTTCCGTCTAATATATCACCTTTNNTTGCAAAGAATTTTCTACTTTCATATTTTCTTTTGCTTTTTGTTGAAACAATTTCTCCACTATCTATAAAAAAATCTGTAATTTTAATTGCCTGAGAAAGTAGTCCACCAGGATTATTTCTTAAATCTAAAATATAATTTTTAACATTTTCATTTTTTTTAAACTCTCTAATTTTATCTCTAATTTGACCACTGCTGTTTTCATTAAAAGAGGTAAGTCTTAAATAACCAGTTTGATTATCTAATATCTCAGATTTTACTGATGAAACTTTAATTTTTTCTCTAGTAATATTAAAAACTAATGCCTTTCGTTCACCCCTTCTTCTAACTGTTATTTCAATATCTGATCCTACGGGACCCCTCATTATGTCAACTGCTTCACTTAAAGATTTACCTTGAACCTGAGTATCATTAATTCTTACAATGTAATCACCAGCTTTAACCCCAGCTTCAGCTGCGGGTGAATCGTCCATAGGTGTTATTACCTTTATTACCCCAGCTTCCATGCTAACTTCAATTCCTAGTCCTCCAAATTCTCCACTCGTTTCTGTTTGCATACTCTGATAAGAATCCGGTGACATATAAGCAGAATAAGGATCTAAGGATTGAAGAACACCATTGATTGCAGCATCCATTGCATCACTTTGGTTTACCTCATCAACAAATTCTTTATTAATTTTATCTAAGACTTCTGAAAAAACGTCTATTTTTTTATAAATATTATTCTCTTCTGATGAAGTAACAATACTAGTTACAAAAAAAAAAATAAATAATGATAAAAAATATATTTTAAGTTTTTTCATCATATAATTAGTTTTTCTTTAGGAATTAATTCAGACCATATTTTTTCTAATTCATAAAATTTTCTTTTTTCAGGATTGAAAATATGAATAATAAGATCTATTCCATCTACAAGTTTCCAGTCGCTACTTTCTCTTCCTTCAATTTTACAATTGCTTACACCATTTTTTTTCAAATATTCACATACTTGTTCTGATAAAGCTTGAATATGTCTTGAAGATGTTCCACTAGCGATTATCATTTGATCTGCTATTGATGATTTTCCATCTAAATCTATTGTAACGATATCTAATGCTTTATTGGAGTCCAAAAGATTGATTACATCTTTGTGAAGAGAAGAGATTTTGTCCATTAATTAAACAAAGATTATCAAATTTTTCTTAATTTAGAAGATGAAATATTGACCTTATTAAATTTTACAAATTTTAAGCTTTTTTTACCATACTTTTTAAAGCTTCTAGAACTTAGTGATTTCGCCTTATATCTGTCTCTATCAAATACTAGAATGTTACAAATAGATGAAATTAAATCAGAATTCTTCCATTTATGAAAATTAATCAAACTATCTGCTCCCATTATGAAATAAATATCAGTATTTTTATTATTTTTTTTTATATACTTTATCAGGTCAACTGTTCTATTTGATTTAATTTTATCTTCAAAATATTTTACTTTTATAAACGGATTTTTTTGAGCAATTTTTTTTGCAAAATTTATTCTTTTATCTAAACTTAAACTACTTTTGTCTTTAAATGGATTTTTTTTAGTCACCGCCCAAATAATCTTATCAATATCGTATCTTTTTTTTGCTTCTTTAGAGATACTTAAATGTCCTTTATGTGCTGGATCAAAGGTGCCTCCGAGAATACCAATTTTATTTTTATTTTCTTGTTTGTCCAGAGCCATATATCTCATATTTGTAACTAACAAGCTGATTTAGTCCTACAGGACCTCTTGGCGGAAGTTTATTTGTTGAAATTCCAACTTCTCCACCAAAACCAAATTCACCTCCATCAGCATATTGAGTCGAAGAATTGTGGATAGCAATTGAACTTTTAATGTTCTTTATAAAAAATTTTGCAGAAATTTTATTATTTGTAATTATCGCATCTGTATGCATTGTTCCATACTTATTGATATGATTAACTGCATCAGTAATATTATCTACTAATTTTACAGAAATTTTTGCAGATAGATGTTCTTTAGACCAGGTTTTATTATTCGCTAATTTCGAATTTCCATTAAACAATTTGTGAATTTTTTTGTCTGCGTAAATAGAACAACCTTTTTTAGTGAGTTCATTTAGTATTTCGTTTACATTTTTCGATTTATTTTTATGTATTAATAGTGTCTCTGTAGCTCCACAAATACTAGTATTACGCATCTTAGCATTAATTAAAATTTTTTTTGCCATCTTTAGATTTGCATCTTTATCAATATATGTATGACACACTCCTTCAAGGTGACCTATTACGGGTACAGAAGATAAATTTTGTACTTTTTTTACAAGATTTTTTCCACCTCGAGGAATAATTACATCTATATATTTTGACATTTTTGAAAGCATATAGTCGACTAGTTTTCTATTTTTATTTTCAACAAATTGCACGAAATTTTTATTTATTTTATTTTTTTCTAAAGATTTTCTAAAAAGATTAGCCAAGATTTTATTGCTAAAATAAGCTTCAGAACCTCCTCTTAAAATTACACAGTTTCCTGATTTAAAACAAAGTGTAGACACGTCCGATGTAACGTTAGGCCTGCTCTCGTAAATTACACCAATAATACCAATTGGAATTGATACTTTCTTCATTTTTAAGCCATTTGGTCTTTTCCATGTTTCTATATCAACATCTATTGGGTCTTTAAATTTTGCAATAGTTTTAATTGACTTAACAATTGAACTTATCTTGTCATTATTGAGTGCGAGTCTTTTAATTAAATTTTCTTTAAGTTTTTTTGATTTAGCAATTTTTATATCTTTAGCATTCTCGACTAAAATTCTATTTTGGTTTTTTAAAATAAGTTTGATGTAATGATTTAGTACTTGATTTTTTTTTTTATTATTTATTTTATTTTGGAAGGCAATTTTTGCATTTGCGCCAATTTTTTTTAAAATCATGTTCATTTAACTAACACCATATCATCTTTGTGAATAACTTCTGATTTTGAAACATAACCTAAAATATCATTTATTTTATTAGAGTGTTTACCTTTAATTTTCAAAATTTCCTCAGAAGAGAAACTACTTAATCCTCTAGCAAATTCGATCATATTATTATTTAGGATTTTGATATGATCACCTTTGCTAAAACTTCCTTGAACATCCTTAATCCCTGCAGCCAGTAAACTTTTCCCGTTATTCAAGGCTGACAATGCACCTTCATCAATAATTATTTTTCCTTTTGGAGAAACCGAGCTTATTATCCACTTCTTTCTTGCATCTAATTTTGAAATTTTAGGCAAAAACCATGTACATATATTTTTAGTTAAAATTTTTTGAATTGGTCTATTTATTAAACCACTAGCAATTGCCATATGGCATCCTGAGAATTGACAAATTTTTGCAGCATCAATCTTCGTTTTCATTCCACCAGATCCAAATTCTCCAGTTTTATGTGTTGCTAATTTTTCTACATTTTGGTCAATATTTTTAATTTCACGAATTAATTTAGCTTTTTTATGTAATTTTGGATCTTCAGAGTAAAGACCACTTACGTCAGATAATAAAATTAAACAATCTGCACTTGATATCTGTGCTACCCTTGAAGCTAGTCTATCATTATCACCATACTTAATTTCAGAAGTAGCAATACTATCATTTTCATTTACAATTGGAATAAAACCAAGGTTAAATAAATTTTCAAAAGTTCGTTTTGCGTTGATAGCTCTTCTTCTTTTCTCTGTATCTTCAAGTGTTAACAAAATTTGAGAAAGATTTATTTTTGACTTATTAAAAGTTTTTTTAAAAAGATTCATTAACTCAATTTGACCAATTGAGGCAACTGCTTGACTTTTATCTAATTTGAGATTTTTTTTGCTTAATTTTAATTTTTTACATCCCAAAGCAATCGCTCCCGAACTAACTAAAATTATATTTTTTCTTAATTTTTGTAGATGAAGAATATCTTTTGCAAATTCTGATAACCATTTTTCTCTAACAATTTTTTTGTCATTAATTAATAAAGATGATCCAATTTTAATGACAACTGTCTTTGAGTCTTTAAGATACATAATTAAGTAACTTTGATTTAATATCAGATACAGATTTTTTATCGAGAGTTGATGTCGTAAAAGTAGATTTCTTGATAGTTTTTTCAAAATCTTTAATCTTTTCTTTTATTTCATCCTCATCAATTAGGTCTATTTTGTTAAACACTATTATTTCCTGTTTTTTTAATAGCTCTGAACTATATTTGCCCATCTCATCCCTTACTTGTAGATAAGAGTTTGCTAAATCACCTTCTGATATATCTATTAGATGCAAAAGGGCTTTGCATCGTTCAATATGTTTCAAAAATTTAATCCCTAATCCTGTTCCTTGATGAGCTCCTTCTATTAATCCTGGAATATCTGCCAAAGTTATTTCTTTATCATCATACATTGCAACACCAAGATTCGGATTTAAAGTAGTAAATTTATAATTCGCTATTTTAGGAGTAGCGCTTGTTAAAGCGGCTAACAAACTTGATTTTCCCGCATTAGGCAAACCAATAATTCCAATATCCGCAATTGTTTTGAGTTGTAAATATATCCAAAATTCTTCGCCAATTGCACCTTTAGTAAATTTTTTTGGAGCTCTGTTGGTTGATGATTTAAATCTTGTGTTACCAAATCCACCTTTACCACCTATAGCTGCAACAAACTCTTCATTTTCGTCCTTAAAATCAAATATCAGAGTTTTATTATCTTCTTCAAACACTTGGGTTCCAACCGGTACTTTTAAATATAAATTTTCTCCTCCTCTACCTGTTTTATTTTTTCCACTTCCATCTCTGCCTCTTTCAGCTTTAAAATGTTGTTGATACCTAAAATCAATGAGTGTGTTTAAATTTCTTTCTGATACGAGCATAACAGAACCTCCTTTTCCTCCATCACCTCCATCAGGTCCTCCAAATTCTATAAATTTTTCTCTTCGAAAACTAGGAGAACCGGATCCACCGTCTCCAGCTTTTACATATATCTTAACTTGATCGAGAAATTTCATGATTTTACAGATTTAAATTAGCTGTTTACTAATTTGGCTTTACTGAAACGTAAGTTCTATCTGACTTGCTTTTTTTGAAGATAACTTTTCCTTTGACTACAGAAAAAATTGAATGGTCTTTTCCCATACCAACGTTTTCTCCAGGAAATATTTTAGTACCTCTTTGTCTAACGATAATATTACCAGGCACTACGATCTGGCCACCATACTTTTTTACACCTAGCCTACGGCCTGCACTGTCTCTTCCGTTCCTTGATGATCCACCTGCTTTTTTTGTTGCCATAAATTACCTATTTATTTTGAAGCCTCAATTTTATCTTCTTTAGCTTCTTTAACTACAACTACGTCTTTTTTCATTTTTTCAGCCTCAGATAAAACTTTACCATCTTTAGAAAAAATTTTGTTAATTCTAATTAATGAAAATTGTTGTCTGTGTCCATTTTTTCGTCTTGAGTTTTTTCTTCTTCTTTTTTTGAAAATTAGAACTGTTCTCTCTTTACCATTTTTTAATAATTCAGCTTCTACTTTTGCACCGCTTACAGTTGGCTCACCCAACTCAATACCCTTGTCATCGCCGTAAGCTAAAATTTCATTAAATTCTACCTTAGTTTCTGGACTTGAATCGGCTAATCTTTCAACTTTAATTATTTCACCAGCTGAGACTTTGTACTGTTTCCCACCTGTTTGTATAACTGCGTATGACATTAATTATCCTAGTTTTTAATTATCTGCAATATAGTCAGGGTCTTATTTTAGTCAAGCTGAATAAGCTAGAAATTATCCTTTAAATCTCTCAATTTTGAAAAGTTTTCAACGTTTTTTGATCTTAAAAAAATATTGGTTTGTAGTTCTTCTTCAAGAGTGGAGGGTATAGTTGGTCTCCCTTTGGCTATCTGATTTTTTACTGACTCAATTTTTGAAATTAGTCTTTTGTTACCTGAGTCATACTTTAAACAAAAATCTGAATTTTTTAATGTATATTCATGTCCACAATAAATTTCTGTTTTTAACGGTAAACTCTTTATTAATTGTAAGGAATTAAACATTTCTTCATGAGTGCCCTCAAATACTCTTCCGCAACCCAATGAAAACAATGTATCTCCTGAAAATAACGCATTTTCTTTGAAAAAATAAAAACATACATGACCTAAAGTATGTCCTGGAATATGAAAAATTTTGGCTTCGAATATTCCATCTTTCCAAATTTCATCATTTTTTACTAACACATCTATTTCGGGTATTCTGTGTTTATCCTGATCAAAACCAATAACTTTGGCATTATATAATTTTTTAAGCTCTTTATTGCCTCCTACGTGATCATAATGATGGTGAGTATTCATTATAAATTTTAATTTTAAGTTGAGAGTTTCAAGTTTATTGATAACTGGCTTTGCTTCACTCGGATCTATCACGACTGCACATTTATTAATTTCATCAATTAATAAATACGAAAAATTATCTTCTAAACATTTTATAATTTCTATTTTCATTTTATTTATCTAGTAAAAAAATCCCTAATTCAGATATTAGGTTTTTGTATTTTAAATTTGAAGGAGTAATTTTTGAAATTTTTTGTCCATTTAAAGAAATTGTTTTAAAAATATTTATCCCTTTATTATTACAAAAATTATAAAAGTCTTGAATTGTACACATATGTAAATTTGGAGTATTGTACCATTCATAAGGCAAATTCTTAGTAATTGGCATTTCTCCTTTAAAAAGTAAATCTACCCTAATTTTCCAATGTCCAAAATTTGGAATGGTTACAATAACTTTTTTTCCTACTCTTAATAAATCTTCAATTACATTCTCTGGACTCATGAAAGCTTGTAGAGTTTGACTTAGAATCACGTAATCAAAAGATAGATCTGGAAATTGTTTTAAATCATACTCTGCATCACCTTCAACCACAGCTAATCCGTTAGATAAACATTTTTTGACTTTTTCCTTAGAAATTTCAAGTCCTCTAACATCCACTACCTTATTTTTTGATAAATATTTCATCAAAATCCCATCACCACATCCAACGTCAAGGACTCTTGATTTTTCATCAATTAATTTTGATATAACTTTAAATTCTTCTTTCATTTATATTTATATAAGTAGTGCTTAAGTAGTTTTTTATAGTGCTTAAAAAATCAGGCACATTTAATAAAAAAGAGTCATGACCTTTATCAGTTTTAATTTCTACAAAACCAACATCAGCTCCTATAGCATTCAGTGCAATTACAATGTCTTTATTTTCAGAGGTTGGGTATAACCAATCTGAAGTAAATGAAATAATAAAAAATTTTGTCTTACTCTCTTTAAAAGCTTTAGAAAGATTACCACCATGTTGTTTTGTTAAATCAAAGTAGTCCATTGCTCTAGTAATGTATAAGTAACTATTTGCATCAAATCTATCCACAAAAACAGAGCCTTGATATCTTAAATAACTCTCAATTTGAAAGTCAGCATCAAATCCAAATTTTAAATCTGATCTTTCTTGCAGATTTCGTCCAAATTTTTCTTGTAATCCTTTTTTTGATAAATACGTAATATGTGCAGCCATTCTGGCAACAGCCAAACCTTTGTCTGGGTTACTTGTCTTTCCATCATATAAACCATCCTTCCAATTTGTATCTGACATGATTGCTTGTCTTCCAAGCTCATTGAAAGCAATATTTTGAGCTGAGTGACTAGCTGTACAAGCAATTGGTAAAGCAACCTTAGCCTTGTTTGGAAAATTTGATACAAATTGTAATACTTGCATCCCACCCATAGAACCACCAGCTACTGCAAATAATCTTTCTATTTTGAAGTGATCCAAAAGATTGTGTTGAGCATTAACCATATCGTTTATTGTAATAACGGGAAAATTCGTTCCTATTGGTTTGTTGGTTTTAGGATCAATAGTTCCTGGTCCGTATGAACCCATACAACCACCAATAACATTTGCACAAATTACAAAAAATTTTTCAGTATCAAAAGCCTTACCTGGACCAACTGCATAATTCCACCACCCCTCTTTATTTGTTACTGGGTTTTGACCGGAGGCAAATTGATCTCCAGTTAATGCATGGAAAACAAGTATGGCATTGTCCTTTTTTTCATTAAGATTTCCGTAAGTCTCATAAGCTAGTGGAAAATTTGATATTTCCTTTCCACAATCAAGTTTAAGAGGTTGCTTAATAATAATACTTTTTATTTTATCAAAATTACTCATAATATTTTTGCTGAGATGAATTGTGAGAAAAAAAACTTATTTAGCAGGTTTTTTATAGCGCTCGCAATTCAGTTAAATCAGCGCAAAAACGTTTTATAAGATAGCTTTTTAGATGTCAATTTTTTTAGAATTATTGATTGTATTATCTAATTATCTGACTATTTATTAATAAAAGTTAACATCATGAATACCCCAATATTTAGAAAAATAACTCTCCAAGCTTACAAACCAGGAAGATCATTTTTAAATAAAAAAAAAAAAATAATTAAATTATCAGCAAATGAATCTGCCTTAGGTATGAGTAAAAATGCTAAAAAAGTAATAAAAAAAGCTAGTGATAACATCTCTAAATATCCAGATGGAAAATTCAAAGATTTAACTTCTATAATTTCAAAAAAATATAATTGTAATCAAAACCAAGTGATTTGTGGATCTGGATCTGATGAGATTATTCAGATGTTATGTCAACTATTTTTAAATAAAGGAGATGAGGTAGTTGTACCAGAATTTAGTTTTTTGATGTACAGAATTTATGCGCAAATAGTGGGAGCCAAGGTTGTATTTTCCAAAGAAAAAAATTTTAAAGTATCAAATAACGAAATTTTTAAAAAAGTATCAAACAAGACTAAAATCGTATTTCTAGCGAATCCTAACAATCCTACAGGTACATATATTTCTAAAAAACAATTATTAGATTTAAGAAAGCGTTTAAATAAAAAAATACTACTGGTTGTTGATGACGCTTATTTTGAATACATGCTTAATAAAGATTACAAATCAGGTTTAGAGCTTTTCAAAAATAAAAATAATGTATTTATACTAAGAACTTTCTCTAAAATTTATGGACTTGCATCTTTAAGAGTTGGGTGGGGATATGGGAGTAAAAAAATTGTAGATGCTTTATATAAAATTAAACCACCATTTAATGTAAATAAGATAGCTCAGGCATGTGCTATAGAGTCTTTGAAAGATAAAAGCTTTATCAAAAAGTCTATAAAACATAATTTGGATTGGGCAAAAAAAATACAAAATACAATGAATTTATATAATATTGAAACAAATGAAATTGGACCAAATTTTTTCCTTTTAGATTTTAAAAATTGTAAATATTCAGCAAATTTTGTAGAAAAAAAACTTGAAGCTTCAGGAATAATTCTTAGGGAAATGAATTCGTATGGAATTAAAAATTGTTTGAGACTTACTATAGGAAATAATTACGAGAATAACTTGTTGCTTAATAAATTAAAAAATATCTTTAAAAATGTTTAAAAAAATTTTAATAATTGGTTGTGGACTTATAGGGTCTTCAATATTAAGAGGTTCTATCACTAAAAAAATATCTAAACATTATTTTGTTTATGAAAAATCACATAAAAATATTCAAAAGATAAAAACAATCAGTAATAAAATAAGAATTCTTAAAGTACTGGATGATAAACTTTCTGATGTCGATCTAGTTGTACTATCAACACCAATGAGTGAATATGAGAAAATAATTCCTAATTTAAACAGGTATTTGAATAAAAATTGCTTAATTACTGATGTAGGCTCTACTAAAGAAAATATATTAAAATTGAAAAATAGAAAACTATCAAAGTCTCTTGATTGGATTACTAGTCACCCAATTTCAGGTTCAGAGGTGAGTGGACCTGAGTACGGAACCAAAAATCTTTTTGTAAATAAATGGTGTGTCGTAGTAAATGATAAAAATAAAATAAAACAAAATAAATTATTAAAATTTTGGAAAAAACTAGGTTCTAAAGTAATTATTATGGATGCAAAAACTCATGATAAAATTTTTTCTATCACTAGCCATTTACCTCATTTAATTGCGTATAACTTGATAAAAACTGCACAAGATTTTCAAAAAAAACAAAAAAAAGATGTCATAAAGTTTAGTGCAGGAGGATTAAGAGATTTTTCAAGGATAGCTGCATCTAATGAAATAATGTGGAGAGATATTTTTTTTAATAATAAAAGAAATATAGTTAGTGCGATAAACTTATTTATTAATAATTTAAATTCATTTAAGAAAAATATAGAAAATTTAGATGATAGGATTTTGAGAAAAAAATTAACTAATTCTAAAAAGGTAAGACAGCATATTTTAAGTTTAAAGCAAGATGTAGCAAAACCAGATTTTGGAAGAGAACAAGATTAAATTGATATAACTTTTAATATTTTTAAATTTGCAGTTTTCTCAATTAATTCAATAGTTTTCCTAATTGGCATTATTAATACTTTTTTTCTTGGTCCATATGCATGAATTAAACCATTAGAATTCAAACAAATTGCAACATGTCCTTTCCAAAAAATAATATCTCCTTTTTTGAAAACCTTTTTGTTAATAAGTCCCTTTTTAATTTTAACTTGATCAATTGTATCTCTTGGAAAAAATTTATTATTAAATTTATAAAACATTTGCAATAAAGCAGAACAGTCAATACCATCAAAACTTTTACCGCCCCATTTATATTTACAACCTAAAAAAAGTTTTAATATTTTTGTAAAATTAATATTTCTTTTTTTTATAATTTCCAATTCATTAAAGTTAACCCATTTATTTTTTTCAAACTTAACAAAATTATTTTTTTTTTCTAAAAATTCAATTTCTGATGAAAAGGGAAGGAATTTTGTGGTACCAAATCTTCTTAAAGGTTTTGAATAAATTTTAGATTTTAAGACACTAACTTTATGTGTCCGGTTCATTTTTTTGTTAAACTCTCCAATTTTTATAAAACCAACATACTTGTCATAAATTGTTCTAACTTTTAAAAAATTCTTTTTTTTTTGTATTATTTGAAATTTTTCACCATATAAAATTTGTGAGCTAACTTTAGATTTTGTTGTAGCTGTCTCATAAACATTTAAATATGGGCTACGGCAAAAATACCTATTTTTCAACAATTTTTACCTTATTTCTTATGAACCAAAGACATATTAATGATGGAATAACCATTATTGTAGTTATAACAAAAAATGTTCCCCAGTCCCCATTTAACCAATCTACCAATGCCCCAGATGAAGAGGCAAGCGTAGTTCTGCCGGCAGTTCCTATTGATGCCAATAATGCATATTGAGTTGCTGTATAAGTTCTATCTACTAATAATGATATGAATGCTACAAATGCAACAGTCGCAAATGCAGCAGTTATGTCGTCGGCAATTACAGCTATTGCAAATAAAATTTCAGACTTACCTACCCACGCCAGCAGTGCAAAAATAAGATTAGTCAAAGCCATCAGTCCACCAGCAAAGAACATTGTTTTTATGGTGCCAGCCCGCATTGCCATTACACCTCCAAGTAGAGTGAAAACAACAGTTGTAATCCAACCTAATCCTTTAGAATAAATAGCTATTTGTCCTTTAGAAAAACCAATTTCTTTATAAAAGACTATCGACATTCGTCCTAAAAATGCTTCTCCGATTTTAAATAAAAATACAAAACCTAAAATCCCTAATGCAATAGCAAGACCATTTTTTTTGAAAAAACTTATTATTGGTCCCCCAATAGTACCTGTAATATAGGCAATAAAGTTTGTTAAAATATTATTCGATCCAAGTTTATCTCTAATTATTTGATCATTTGCCCTTTGTTTTTTTTGCCTATCATTTTCAACTGGCTCATGAACAAACATTAAACCTATATTCATTAATATAATTAAAACCCCTAGAATTAAAAAGGTAGCTTGCCAATAGTCGGCTACTCCAAGGTTTTCAAAAAATTCAGCTGTAAATAATGCGACTACACCACCTAATTTATAACCAGTCCACCAACCAACAACTGCTATAGCTGCACCTGCAGCCATAGCTTTACCTTCATCTGAATTAATTTGTTCAATTCGTAATGCATCAACAGTAATATCTTGAGTGGCAGAAGCTACTGCAATTATTAAACCAACAGTAATTAAAAGTGCAAGATTTTGTGTAGGATTTATAAAACTCCAAACTATCAAACTCAATAGAATTACAAATTGCATTAAGACAATCCATCCTCGTCTATGTCCTAATTTTTTAGATAAAAATGGTATTTGTATTCTATCAATTATTGGAGCCCACAAATAATTAAATGCATATACCCCAAATATTAATCCAGCCCATCCAATTGTTGATCTACTTAATCCCTCTTCTTTTAACCAAAGACTTAAGCTACTAGCAATTAATACCCAAGGGAAACCACTTATTGCTCCAAGTAGCAAAATTCTCAACATTCTTACGTCTTTGTAAACTAGCAAAGAGTCTTTCCAGCTTTGTTTTCTTGTAGACATTAATATTTTCTCCAAAATGATGGAATAAATAATACTAGTACAGCAAATAACTCTAATCTACCCAATATCATTGCTAAACTTAAAATCCATTTTGAAAAATTTGATAAATTAGAAAAATTACCATTTGGACCAATAATATCACCTAGACCAGGTCCCACATTTGATATTGATGTTGCAGCAGCAGATATTGATGTTGTCAAATCCAAACCACTAGTAGATAGAAGAGCCGTTATAATAAAAAAAATTACAATATATAGAAATATAAACGAAATAATTGATGCTAAAAATTTTTCATCTATATTATTATTTTCATATTTTATTTTAAATATACCTCTTGGATAAATAATTTTCTTTAATTGCACTGAAATAAACTGGAATAAAATTTGGACTCTAAATATCTTAATTCCACATGCTGTAGAGCCCGCACAACCACCAATAAACATTAGAATTAGAAAATAAATTAATGGGAATTGACCCCAATCACTAAAGTTTTGAGTAACATAACCAGTACCTGTTAAAATCGATATTACATTAAAAGCCACTGACCTAATGCTAGTATCAAAAAAACTTTGATTTTTTGTAAATAGATATAGATACATTAAAAGAATTGAAAAAAGGACAATCTTTATAAAAGTTTTAATCTGTGTATCATTAAAAAATACTTTTTTGTCTCCATTTAAGTATTTGATGTAGGCAATAAATGGAATACTTCCTAAAATTATAAATATAATTGATGTAAATTCAATAAGTGAACTATCAAAATAGCCAATAGATTCATTATAATTTGAGAATCCCCCCGTTGCAATTGTTGTCATTGAGTGAACAACGCTATCAAAAAAGTTCATACCAAATATTTTATAAAATAATGCACATATAAAAGTTAATCCGGAGTATACTAAGATTAATCTCAACGCTATCTCTTTTGATCTAGGTAAAATTTTTTCTGGGGTATCACTCGTGGATATGATAAATAACTGCATTCCACCAATATTCATAAGTGGCATTAAAGTAATTGCCATCACAATTATACCAATTCCTCCTAACCATTGAAGCATTCCCCTCCAAAGTAAGATACTTTTTGGAGTTTCATTTAAATTGGTAATTATAGTTGATCCAGTTGTAGTAATACCTGACATACTTTCAAAAAATGCGTCTGTAGCACTTAAATTTATCTCAGAAAATATAAATGGAAGTGAACCAAAAATAGCAATACTCAACCAAGATAACGCCGTTAAAAGAAAAGCCTGAGGCAAACTAATTTTTTTATCATGATCTAAATTTGATAGTAAAAAGAGAATTCCAAATATAACAGTTACTATTCCAGAACTTACAAAACCAGAATCAAGTTCATCATAAAAAAACTGCGTTAAAATTGGNGCAATCATAGATAAACCTAATATAATTTGTAAAATTCCTAGGATAAAAAAAACTGTTTTATAATTGGACATTTTGATTGGACATTATTTTATGGTAAATAAATTTCAACTCTATAAGAATTGTTAAAAACGTTATTTTATAGGCTGTTTAATTAAAAGTGATAGATAAAACCAACATAGACAAAACAAACGCTTGGCCCTTTGTTGAAGCTAAAAAGCTTCTAAGAGAGAGAAAAAATAATATTGAGAACAAGGGAAAAATTATTCTTCAAACAGGATATGGTCCTAGCGGCTTACCACATATTGGTACTTTTGGTGAAGTGGCAAGAACCTCAATGATTGTTAATGCTTTAAATTATTTATCAGATCTTCCTAAAGAAATAATTACTTTTTCTGACGATATGGATGGACTTCGAAAAGTTCCTGAAAATATCCCTAATCCTGAAAAACTTGAAGAAAATCTTCATAAACCCTTAACCCAAGTTCCAGATCCTTTTGAAAAATTTAACAGTTTTGGTGAACATAATAATGAAATGTTAAAAAATTTCTTAGATAAATTTAATTTTAAATACAGTTTTAAAAGTTCATCAGTTTTATATAAGTCTGGTTTTTTTAATGATACATTAAAATTAATTTTAGAAAATTATGAAGGAATAATGAACATAATTATTCCTACCCTTGGTAAAGAAAGACAAAAAACATATTCTCCATTTTTACCAATATGTCCAGATACAGGGGTTGTATTAGAGATACCGGTCTCAGAACTAGATACTAAAAATTCAAAAATTATTTTTGATAATAATGGCAAAAAATTAGAACAAAGTATTTTATACGGAAATTGTAAATTACAATGGAAAGTAGATTGGGCTATGAGATGGTATGCCCTTGATGTAGATTTTGAAATGTATGGAAAAGATTTGATTGAGAGTGCAATTTTATCTTCAAAAATCATAAAATTATTGGGTAAGTCAAATCCATCTGGCTTTGCATACGAGTTATTTTTAGATGAAAAAGGTGAAAAAATATCCAAGTCAAAAGGAAATGGTATTACAATCGATCAATGGTTAGAGTATGCGTCACCCGAAAGTCTTTCTTTGTATATGTACCAGAATCCAAAAAGAGCAAAAAAACTTTATAGAGAAGTAGTACCAAAGGCTGTCGACGAATATCTTGATTTTATTGAAAAAGGTAAAACTCAAAATGAACTTCAAAAACTAATGAACCCCGTTTGGCATGTTCATAATTCAGAGATACCAGAGGAAAATTCAATTATGTCATTCTCAATGCTATTAAATTTAGTTGAGACCAGCAATGCTGATAATAAAGAATTACTTTGGAAGTTTGTTAAGAAATATAAGAAAGATATTAATGAGGATATGCATCCAATTTTTGACAAGTTAATATCTTATGCAATTAAGTATTTTAATGACGCTATAAAATCTAAAAAGATTTATAAAAAACCAAATAAAAACGAAAAAATTGCTTTAGAAGCTTTAGTAAACTCTTTAGATAGCTGCGATGATGCAATGAAACCAGAGGACATTCAGACCACAATTTATACAGTCGGCAAAGAGAATGGCTATAAAGAAAATTTGCGTGATTGGTTCAAGTTAATATACGAGGTAGTTTTTGGGGTAGAAAATGGACCAAGATTTGGTTTTTTTATAAGCTTTTTTGGGGTTCAAGAAACTAAAAAATTAATAAAAAGTAAATTAGAAAATGTTTAATATTATAAGACCACTAATTTTTAAATTTAGCCCTGAAGTAGCTCATTCTTTAGCAGTAAAAGCACTAAAGTTAAATAATATTTATTACTCAAAACCTACAGATAGTCATATTTTAGAAACAACTTTTTGTGAAAAAAAATTATCTTCACCAATTGGTGTTGCTGCTGGGTTTGATAAAAATGCTGAAGTATACAATCCTCTGTTTAATCTTGGATTTGGCTTTGTTGAAGTAGGGACAATTACTCCAAAGCCTCAATTTGGCAACCCTAAACCAAGAGTTTTTAGACTTGAAGAAGATGAGGCTCTTATAAATAGATTAGGTTTTAACAATTCTGGTTCAGAAGAAATTAGCAAGAGAATAAAAGAAAATAATAAAAAAGGTTTTTTAGGAATAAATATTGGACCAAACAAAGACTCTATAAATAGAGTTGATGATTATTTAATTTGTTTTCGTAAATTTTATAATTTAGCTGATTATATAACTATAAACATCTCCTCACCAAATACAGAAAATTTAAGAGACTTTCATAATCAGGAAGAACTAAATTTATTGATTAACAAACTTAAAAATGAAAAAAATAATTTAAATTCAAATATTCCTCTAGCAATAAAGGTCTCACCCGATCTAAATGATGATCAAATTAATGAAGTATCCAAGATCATAATGGAACAAGAAATAGGGATCATTATTGTTTCCAATACCACAGATAAGAATAGAGAAAATTTAAAAAATATAAATAAATTAGAAAAGGGTGGACTGTCAGGTAAACCAATTGCAAAGATTTCAAACGAGGCAATTTCTAAGTTTTATAAAATTCTAAAAGATAAAACAAAAATAATAGGCGTAGGCGGTGTTAGTAATGGACAAGATGCTTTTGAAAAAATCGCTTCTGGCGCATCACTCGTTCAATTATATACTGGAATGGTTTATAGAGGTCCTCGTATAGCTTCAAAAATAAGTAAAGAATTAATTGATTTATTAAAAAATAAGGGATTTAAAAATGTTTCAGAGGCTGTTGGAATTAAAAATTAATCTTGACGCAATAAGATTCAGATCCTATACAGGCTCATAAATTATGTCTAAAAAATGCGAACTTACTGGAAAAATCCCACTTAAGGGTCATAATGTTAGTCATGCAAACAATAAGACTAAAAGAAGGTTTCTTCCAAATCTGAAAAAAGTTAAGTTTAAAAGTGAGCTACTTAAGAGAAGTTTAAGATTAACCGTCTCAAATGCTGCTGTTAGGTCAGTAGATAAAAAAGGTAGTTTTGACCAATTTCTTATTTCAGCTAAGTCTAGAGATTTATCATTAAGGCTAAAAAAATTAAAAAAATTCTTAGTCAGTAAATCAGCATAATGAATAAAGTATTTTTAACACTCTCATTTTTAATGGGATTAGTTGTCTTATCATCTAATTATTTAGTCCAATTTCCAGTTCAATATTATGGTCTACAAGAAATTCTTACATATGGGGCATTTAGTTACCCAATAGCTTTTTTAATAACTGATCTAGCAAATAGATCTTTTGGTAAATTAGTTGCTAGAAAAATTGTCTATATAGGATTTACAATAGGAGTTTTGTTTACACTAATTTTCTCAACAAATTTTGCAGATTTAATCTCAGTAAGAATAGCAATTGGTTCAGGAACAGCATTTATTATTGCTCAATTACTAGATGTACAAATATTTGATCAATTAAGACAAAAAAAATGGTTCATTGCGCCCCTCGCATCTTCATTAATTGGTTCCACAGTTGATACATTCTTATTCTTTTCAATTTCATTTTATGGAACAGGAATACCTTGGGTAACACTTTCTTTAGGAGATTTAGCGGTGAAGATTTTTGTTGCTTTATTAATGTTGATACCTTTTAGATTGTTATTAGGTACTTTAAAAGCCGCTTAACTCAAATTTTTGGCTCTTGTTGTGTCATGCAATGAATAGCTCCAAAACCCCAAATTAAATCACTACAATCAATNGCAATAACTTTTCTGTNTNTAAAAAATTTTCTAANAATTTTTAAAACCTTTTTGTCTTCTTTCACATTAAATACTGGAACTAAGACTGTTTTATTGCTTATNAAAAAATTTAAATANCTNGCTGGAACNCGAGTTTTCTCTATGATAACTGGACTTGGCATAGGAATCTTTATAATTTTAAATTTTTTTCCGTTTTCATCANAACTTTTANTTAATATTTTTAAATTTTCTTTAAGAGCTTTATAATTTTTATCTGATCTATTCTTTTCTACAGCTATCATAATNGTNCTTTTTGAAACAAATCTTGCNATATCATCGATATGACCNTGTGTGTCATCTCCAACAATTCCTTTATTAAGCCAAATAAAATTTTTTGCATTTAAATATTTTGAAAACAAATTTTCATAGTCAATTTTTTTGAATCCTTTATTTCTCTCTTGTTTACTGCTTAATAAGCACTCTCTTGTTAACAATATGGATCCAGATCCATTATTATCAAACGCACCTCCCTCCATAACCACTCTTTGAAATTTGTTTGAATTTACTTTTTTAGGTAAAATACTTTCAATATTTAAATACCTGCTAATATAGTTATTAATTTTATTATCATTTCTGAAATTTTTATATTTTGACCAGGCATTAAATTTAAAATCAAGCATGGATTTTTTTCTATTTTTTTTGTTGACTAAAAATATTGGCCCAGAATCTCTTAACCAAAGTCTATCTGTTTTAAGTTTATGAAATTTAATATTGGATATATTACAACCTATTTTTTTTAAATATATTCTTGTGCTATTAATACTTTTGGTACTATTGACTAATAAATCTATTCTTTGATGTTTTGTTAAATATTTTATTATTTTTCCAACTACATTTGGAATTTTTTCAAATAACCCAGGCCAATCATTTTTATTATGAGGCCAAGATATCCAAACTGACTTTTGAGGCTCCCATTCTGCTGGCATTCTAAATTCATCTATTTTTTTACTCATCTTCTGGATTTTTAATAATATCTTTATAAAATTCAGTTCTTCTATCTCTTAAAAAAGGCCAGTGTTGTCTAGCAGTATCTATTTTTTTATAATCTACTTCACAAACTAAAATATCTTCTTTTTTATTTCCTGCTTTTGCAATTACTTTACCACTAGGATCTATCACCATAGAATTACCCCAAAATTCAATTTTTTTCTTACCTTTCGTTTCTAACCCAACTCTATTTATAGCGGCTACATAAGTTCCATTAGCAATAGCATGAGATTTTTGCATTGTAATCCAAGAGTCTAATTGAGATTTTCCAAATTTCCTTTTTTCTTTTGGATGCCATCCAATAGCAGTAGGATAAAAAATAATTTGAGCCCCTTTTAAAGCTGTTAATCTTGCTGCTTCCGGGAACCATTGATCCCAACATATAAGAGGGCCAATTTTTCCAAATTTTGTCTTAACACTTTTAAATCCAAGGTCTCCAGGACTGAAATAAAATTTTTCATAATAGCCCGGGTCATCAGGTATATGCATCTTACGATATTTAGATAAAATATTACCATTTTCATTAATAATGATACTAGTGTTGTGATAAAACCCAGATGTTTTTTTTTCGAACATCGTAATATTTAATACAACACCAAGTTCCTTTGCCAGATCACAAAATATCCTAGAGGTTGTTCCTGGAATTTTTTCTGCTAATTTAAAATTTGAATGACTTTCTGTTTGGCAAAAGTAATTAGTCAAAAACAGCTCTGGTAGGCATATTATCTTTGCCTTTTTTTTTGCAGCTTTTTTTATATTTTTTATAGCTGAATCAATATTAGATTGAATTGTACCTAAAGATTTACTTTGTATTAAACCGATTTTGATTTTTTGGATCATTAATCAAAATATCTTGGAAAAATTTTTTCTCTCTCTATTTTTCCATTCACCTTTATGATAGGCGTCACTTGCTATTAAGGGTAACACACTTGTTGCTTCTGCAAAAACCATTTGCTCTTTTGTAATATCTACTTTGCCCCATGAGCTTGCTTCTTTTAATGTTGAGCTACTGCATGCTCCATCTCTAGAATCAGCAACTGTAATTTGAATAGCATATTTATGCATATCTACATCTTTACCTAAAAGTTCAGCACATATGACTGTGTCTTGAATAAAATTTTTAGGCACTCCTCCTCCAATCATAAAAAGACCTGACCCTTTAGATTTAATTTTAATTTCAGTTAATTCTCTAAACTCTCGGATTGAATCGATTGTGATATGATTTTTTGGATTTCTTTCTTGATGCATTACAAGCCCAAATCCTGCGCTTGAGTCAGTAAACGCTGGACAGAAAATTGGAACGTTATTGTCATAGGCAACCTCTATTAATGAATCTTTCTTTTTTGCGTTAGTTTTAAGATATTTGCCAATCTCTTTTATAAATTCTCTTGATGTATAACTTTTAGGCTCTAATTGATCTGCAATATCACCAATAGTTTTATCGCACATCTGAAGCTCTTCTTCATCAATGTAAGTATCATATATTCTATCAACGTAGTTATTTCTTAACTCTGTATCATCTTGATACTGTGATCCCTGATAATGCTTAAAACCAAGTGCCTCAAAGAAATCCATATCAATAATTGAAGCTCCAGTAGCTACTATTGCATCGACCATATTATATTTAACTAAATCTCTATAAATATGCATACACCCCGCAGCAGAAGTTGATCCTGCGAGTGTTAAAAAGATTGTGCAATTTTTATCTTTTATCATTTCATTATAAATATTTGCAGCATTTGCAGTCTCTCTTGAAACGAAAGACATTTTTTCCATTGAAGAAACAATTTTTCTGGCATCAAAAGAAGTTATGTCAATATGCTCTACTTCTTTACTAAGTAAATCACTTTTTCTATTACTTGATTGGTTTTTATTATCTGACATTAAGCAACAAGAAACTCTTTGTTTGCTTCTTTGTCATACATCGTCATGATTGGATTATCCTCAACTTCGTAAATATCATCCGAGTAAAATCCATTAAAATTAGTTCTAAAAGTTAATCCATACGCTCCAAGCTGTCCTAATTCTATATAGTCACTCTCTTTAATGTTATTAGGTAAAATAAAAGGACCTTTCATATAATCCATGCTATCACAAGTTGGGCCATAGAAATCGAAAGATGTAAATTTCTTGGAGATTCCCCTTCCATTAGTTATCATTTTTGATGGGTAAACAATGTTGGGAACACCTGCGTCAAACAAAGTTCCATACGTTCCATCATTTATATAAAGCTTTTGTTTTTTTCTTAAATCAACTCTTACAATCGTTGAGCCACTTTCTGCAACAATCGCTCTTCCAGGTTCACAAATAATTTCTGGAAGCTTATCCAATTTTAAATTATCTAAACCTTTTTTAATTTCATTAAAGTAAGCATCTAAAGATTGAGGAATAAGATCAGGGTAAATAGTTGGAAAACCACCTCCAACATTAATTACATCTGGAATAATTTTAGTTTTTTTAATTATATTACTGATTTCAAATATTCCTTTTGAATAAGATATTGGGTGCATACATTGTGAACCAACATGAAAACTAAGTCCAATTTTTTTAGAATATTGTTTTGTTAATCTAAGTAGTCCAGTTGCTTCATTATTTATTGCTCCAAATTTTTTTGATAAATCAATCTCTGCATGTTCATTAGACACAGAAACTCTTACAAATAATTCTAAGTCTTTAGCGTAATTTGTACTTTCTAAAATTTTTATTAATTCATCTTTAGTATCCAATGAAAAGGCCTTAACATTATATTTAAAATATGCTTCTTTAATGCTTTCTCTGCTTTTGACCGTATGCATATATGAACAGTTCGAATCTGGACTTATTTTTCTGATAGCCTCTATTTCTTTAATAGATGCTACGTCAAAACAATTAATACCACTTTCAACAATAGTTTTAAGAACTATCGGATGAGGATTAGTTTTTAATGCATAAAGTATTTTTCCAGGGAAATTTTTTTGAAAGTATCTAGAAGCCAATTTAATTGACTTTTTTCTAACACAATAAACGGGTCTTGTCGGTCTCAGTTGATTAACTAATTCTTCAACTGACTTAAATTTTTGCATATCTGCACCTCTAAAAAAAATTTACAAAAAAAACCTGCATATCACGTATGCAAGTTTCATAAATGCAGCATTTAGGGCAAATAATTAATAATGTAAAGTAAATAATGCTATTGAAATATAGAAATTTACTTCCATATAAGGGCTATGATTAACCAATCAACACTACAAAAACTAAGTGATTTTGAGGACAAATCCCTTTTGATAGTAGACGATGACAATCCATTTAGACAAAGATTGGCTAGAGCTATGGAAAAAAAGGGTTTTACAGTTACACAAGCTGAAAGTGTAAAGATTGGTATCGAGACCGTAAAATCAAAAAGTCCAGCATTTGCTGTTGTGGATCTCAGATTAAATGATGGAAATGGACTAGAAGTAGTAAAAGAAATTCAAAAGGGTAACATTAAAAGTAGAATTATTATGTTAACGGGATATGGTAATATACCAACAGCAGTTGCAGCAATTAAAGAGGGAGCAATTGATTATATTGCAAAGCCAGCAGATGCAGATGATGTTGAAAAAGCACTCTTAGCTGATCCTAATCAAAAACCCGCTCCTCCTGAAAATCCAATGTCTGCGGATAGAGTAAAATGGGAGCACATACACAGGGTTTTTGAGTTATGTAACAGAAATGTCTCTGAAACTGCGAGAAGACTAAAAATGCATAGAAGAACTCTTCAAAGAATACTTTCTAAGAGATCTCCAAGATAACTTAATTTTTTATAAGTCTTAAAAACACATCTTCAAGATCTCCGTCATCAGTTGAAATATCCTGTATTTTTATATCCTGTTTTTTTATTTCTGAAATTATTGAGTCAATGCTTAACTTACTTTTCTCGTATGATAAGACTAATCTATTTCCATCATTTGATATAATTTTTAATGATTCAAAAGTGTTGTCATTAATATTAGTTTTTTTATCTGTGGTGACATACACAATTTTTGTTTGAATTCTCTCCAGGAGATTTTTAGTCGTATCCAAAGCAACTAATTTTCCTCCACTTAGAATACCAATTCTATCACACATTTTTTCTGCTTCCTCTAGGTAATGAGTTGTTAATATTGTTGTTACCCCTTGTTTGTTCAAAGATTTGACATTTTCCCACAATATATTTCTAAGCTCCACATCAACTCCTGCTGTAGGCTCGTCTAAAATTATAATTGGAGGTTGATGCACCATCGCTTTTGCTACAAGTAATCTCCTCTTCATACCACCAGATAAGGCTCTAGCATAACTGTCAGCTTGTTCCTCTAATGATACTAACTTTAATATAGTATCTGTAATTCTATCTTTTTCTCTAATTCCATATAGGCCTGCCTGAAGTTCTAAGAGTTTTCTGGGGCTAAAAAATGGATCAAAGTTTACTTCTTGTGGAACAATTCCAATAGAGGCTCTAACTTGTCTAGGGTTTTTATCTAAGTTAAATCCCCAAACATTTACTTCACCACCAGTTTTTACAACTGATCCACCTAATATATTTATAAATGTACTCTTTCCGGCTCCATTTGGTCCTAATAGACCAAAAATTTCACCTTCTTTCACTTCTAAGTTTAAATTATTAAGCGCATGAGTTTGTTTAGAACCGTTTTTTGAATAAACTTTATTCAAGTTTTTAACAGTTAATACGTTTTTTTTATTCATATGAGGGCATACATTTATTACATTTATAAAAATTAAGATATCATTACATTATGGAGAAAATTAAAAAAAGTGACCATTTTTACTTAATAGATGGTTCAGGATATATTTTTAGAGCATATTATGCCCTTCCTCCTTTAACTAGAAAAAGTGATGGATTGCCAGTGGGTGCCGTCAGTGGTTTTTGTAATATGCTTTTTAAGTTATTAGAGGACTCTAAATCAGATGATAATTTAGAAAAACCCACACACTTTGCTGTAATATTTGACTCAGCAAGAAAAAATTTTAGAAATGAAATATATTCAGAGTACAAAGGAAATAGATCTGATGCACCTGACGATCTAATTCCTCAGTTTGAATACATCAGGCAATCTGTAAAAGCCTTTAATTTACCCTCTATCGAATTAATTAACTATGAGGCAGATGATTTGATTGCAACTTATGTTGAGAAAATTTTAGACTTAGGTGCAAAAGTAACAATTGTTTCCTCTGATAAAGATTTAATGCAGCTTTATAAAAAAGGAGTGAGAATTTATGATCCAATGAAGAATAAATTTATAAATCAAGACGATGTCCACAATAAATTTGGGGTTACTCCAGAAAAAGTAATAGATGTCCAATCTTTAGCAGGTGATAGTACAGATAACGTACCTGGTGTACCTGGCATAGGAATTAAAACTGCTGCTGAATTGATAAATCAATATGGAACTTTAGAAAATTTATTAAAAAATGCGTCAAAAATAAAACAAAATAAAAGAAGAGAAACTTTAATAAATAATAAAGATGATGCAATTATTAGTAAAAAACTAGTTACATTAAAAAAAGATGTGCCAGTAAAAAATAAAATTGAAGAATTCATATTGAAAAGTGTTGATAAAGACAAGCTTTATACTTTTCTAAGAGAAATGGAATTTAATAGACTATTGAGTTCTGCTATCTCTAAGTATGGAGGCACAAATGATCCTGAAACTAAAGATATTGATAAAAATTTAGAAAAAACATCTGAAATTAAGAAAAAAAATTATCAATTAATTAAAAATGAGAAAGAAATTGAAGATTGGATGAAACAATCCGAGGAAAAAGGTGAATTTGCAATAGATACTGAAACAACCTCATTAGACCCTCACACAGCAGAGTTAGTTGGTATTTCAATCTCTAACAGAATTGGAAATGCATGCTACATTCCATTAAACCATGTTAGTGGAAATAATCTTAACGAAAAAAAAGTCTTAAGCGTTTTAAAGCATTATTTAGAGGATGAGAGCATTAAAAAAGTAGGACAAAATATTAAGTTTGATTTCATTGTCTTTTATCACCGTGGAATAACTTTAAATTCGATGGAAGATACTATGCTTATGTCTTACACACTAGATGCTGGTAAAAATAGGCATAATATGGATACTCTTTCAGAGATCCATCTAGGTCATAAAACTATTAAATTTAAAGATTTAGTTGGGACAGGAAAAAAACAACTTAATTTTTCTGAAGTGGATATATCTGAAGCTAAAAATTACGCAGCTGAAGATGCAGATATTACATTTAGATTGTACAAAATTTTTTTAAAATCATTAAAAACAGAAAAATTATTGAATATTTATGAGTTATTTGAAAAACCACTAATTAAAATACTAGCAGAGATGGAGATAAAAGGTATTAAACTTGATAAATCTTCACTAATTAAACTGTCTTCAAAATTTTCAACTAAAATCGAAAAATTAGAAAAATCTATTTTTAAGATTTCAAAAAAAATATTTAACATTGGATCAACCAAACAACTTGGTGAAATAATGTATAACGATTTAAAAATAGCAGCTTTAAAAAAAACTAAAAAAGGAAGTTTTGCTACTAGTGCTTCAGTTTTAGAAGATTTAGCTTTTAAAGGTTATGAATTTCCAAAACTCATCTTGGAATGGAGGCAAATTAGTAAACTTAAAAATACTTACTCAGATGCATTGCCAGAACATATAAATCAAAATACTAAAAGAGTTCATACATCTTTTTTGTTAGCAGCTACGACAACAGGTAGACTTGCATCTAGTGATCCAAATCTGCAAAATATTCCAATAAAATCAGATGATGGCAAGGATATAAGAAAAGCGTTTGTTTCAGAAAAAAATAATAAATTGATTTCAGCAGACTACAACCAAGTTGAGATGAGAATTTTAGCTGATCTAGCGGATGTTAAACAGCTAAAACAGGCATTTTTAAATAATGAGGATATTCATACTTTGACAGCTAGCCAGGTTTTTGGAAAAGAAATTAATAAAATTGATTCAGAAACCAGAAGAAAAGCAAAAGCAATTAATTTTGGTATAATTTATGGTATTTCACAATATGGTTTAGCCAAACAAATCAATGTTTCAAACAATGAAGCAGAAGAATTTTTAAATTCTTATTTTAAAAAATTTCCGGAAATTAAAGATTATATGAAAACAACTGTGAATTTTTGTAGAAAAAGTGGCTATGTAAGTAATATATTTGGAAGAAAAACACATCTCACCGGAATTAATGATAAGAATTTTAATGTAAGAAATTTTCAGGAGAGGGCAGCGATAAATGCTCCAATTCAAGGGTCGGCATCAGAGATAATGAGATTAGCAATGATTAGGATAAATAAAGAAATCTCAAATAATAAAAATAATAGTCTAAAAATGTTGTTACAAATACATGATGAGTTAATTTTTGAGGAAAGCTCAAAAGAAACAAAAAAAAGTACTAAATTAATTAAGGATTTAATGTTGAGTGTGAAAGATAGTGAACTTCACTCATTTTCAATACCTCTTTTAGTCGATGTGAATATTGGAGAAAATTGGGGTGAACTTCATTGAAAACAAACAATTGCCCTAATATGAACAATTTAGTATTTTTATTCTAATTTATGTCACAAACAATTGCTTTAGTAGATGATGATCGAAATCTACTAACATCTGTACAGATGGCTTTAGAAAAAGAAGGTTTTAAAGTTCAAACTTATATAGATGGTGAAAATGCCCTTGTTGGATTAACAAGAACACCACCAGACCTTGCAGTTATTGATATCAAAATGCCAAGAATGGATGGAGAAGAACTTCTAAGAAAACTTAGAAAAAAAACTTCTATGCCAGTTATTTTTTTAACTTCAAAGGATGAAGTTACTGACGAAGTTAGTGGTTTAAAACTAGGTGCAGACGACTTTGTTGGTAAAACAGGAGGATTTTCACATAAAGTTTTAGTTGAGAGAATTAAAGTTCAATTGAGAAAAAAAGATAAGGATATCAATATCGAAGAAAATAAAAATGTAATTTCTCATGGTAAATTAAAATTAGATCCTTCCCAACTCGAATGCGAATGGGATGGCAAACAATTACCTGATAAACTGACTACAACAGAATTTAAAATTGTTGAGGAGCTAGCAAAAAGACCAGGAATGATTAAAGAGAGAGCCTTACTCATGGATGTAGCTTATAGAGAAGACACAGATATAGAAGACAGGACTATTGATAGTCATGTTAAAAGAATCAGAAAAAAATTTAAAAAGGTAGATTGTGATTTTTCAGCAATTGAAACAAGATATGGAAGTGGATATAGATGGAATGTTAAATAATAATTATGGGAAAAATACTAAAAAATCTCTCTATATTACAGAAATTCTTATTTATTAATCTAGTAGTTTTCATATTTATAATAATAATCACGTTCTTTTATTTAGGCGCTATTCAAAAAAACTTGATTAACGAAAAACAAAAAAATCATACAAATATAATAACTCAAACAATATTAAATCTTGAAAAATCAAAAATAAAATTAAATGAGTATGGAATAAGCGAATTTTTATTTTCAAAAAAGTCTCGATTTCCATACTTTGAAAAACTAGATAGAGTAATATTTTTTGATAATAAATTAAATTGGATTGGGGATACAAGATCTATTCCATCCTCAACATTATTAATTGAAGAGTTAACCGAACAATCAAATGAGAAAAATTTTAATAATCAAGTAAATAAAAATGAAACAATTTTTGATGAAGATCTTAAAAATTATTATTTATCAGGATCTGAAAAATCTTTAACCAATTTAAAACAAATCCAAGGACAGTTTTTTGTTTTTAGTATTCAGAGAATTAATAATTTAAATAACAAGGGTTATATTCTTATATCTGAAAATGCTGAAAATATAATTGCACAAATTGAGGAGAGAGAGAACTTTATTATTAGAACAGCTCTTGTAGTACTTTTGGTTATCATTATTTTTTCATATGTCTTAAATAGATATTTTTTAAAACCTATTAAAAATTTAGTTACTTATACAAAAATCATAAAAGACAAAAGTAACGAAAAAACAGATATAGAAAGAGTTAAGACAAGAAATGATGAATTAGGAATATTATCAAAATCACTTGATGANATGACTAGTGAATTAAANAAAAGAATTACAACTGCTGAAAATTATTCAACAGACNTACTNCATGAAATTAGAAATCCNCTTGCTTCANTGAAAAGTGCATCTGAGATAATTTCAGAAACAGANGATAAAANNAAAAGAGAAAAATTAATNAATATNGTCTCCCATGATGTTGAGAGAATAGAAAGATTAATTACTGATTATTCTCAAATGCTGAAAGACGAGGCAGTAATTTCCACAGAAACAATGCAAAAAATTGATATAAAGGATATTGCAAAATCTGTGGTCGATGATTTTAACAATATTTATAATTCTAAAAGAAAAATACAAATAAGGCTAAAGTCTAATGGATCTGAGAATTATTTTATACTTGGTATCAATAATAGAATAGAACAAATTATTGCAAATTTACTTGAAAATTCCATTTCTTTTAGTGATGAAAATCAAGAAATTATAGTAGAGGTCAGTAAAGACAAAGAAGGTAAGCCAAGACTCTTAGTAATCGACGAGGGGATTGGTTTTAGTGAGAAGGATACAACTAAAATTTTCAATAGATTTTATAGCAATAGACCTGAAAATTTTGGAGAACACTCTGGTTTAGGTCTAAATATAGTGAAAAACTTGGTTGAATTACATAATGGACAAATTAAAGCTCAAAATAATAAAGAGAAGGGTGCAAAAGTTGAAATTATTTTCCCGGCGACCCAATGAAAAGTTGATTAATACAAATAAAGTTGTTACAAGCCCTACCTTATGACAGATTATAAAGTAAAAGATATTAACGAAGCAGAATTTGGAAGAAAAGAAATTTCTTTAGCAGAGACTGAAATGCCAGGGTTAATGGCAGTAAGAGCTGAGTATAAAGGTAAAAACCCCCTTAAAGGAGCAAGAATTTTAGGTTGTCTTCATATGACAATTCAAACGGCAGTTTTGATTGAAACTCTCGTTGATTTAGGTGCAGAATGTAGATGGTCTTCATGCAATATATTTTCAACTCAAGATCATGCAGCAGCAGCAATTGCAAAAGCTGGTATTCCAGTATTTGCTTGGAAGGGTGAGACAGAGGAAGAATATTGGTGGTGTGTTAAGCAAACTATCGAGGGTAAAAAAGATTGGGTCCCTAATATGATTTTAGATGATGGTGGAGATCTTACCGCTCTTATGCATAAGGATTATAAAGATTTATTAAAAGGCATAAAAGGTTTAAGTGAAGAGACAACTACTGGTGTTTTAGCTCTTAAAAAAATGGAAGAACAAGGACAATTGTTAGTACCAGCAATTAACGTAAATGACTCAGTTACAAAGTCAAAATTTGATAACTTATATGGGTGCAGAGAAAGCTTAGTTGATGGAATTAAAAGAGCTACCGATGTAATGATGTCAGGAAAGGTTGCAATCGTTGCGGGCTTTGGTGATGTTGGAAAAGGTAGTGCAGCATCTTTAAGACAAAGTGGAGCAAGAGTTTTAGTAACAGAAACTGACCCTATTTGTGCCTTACAAGCTGCTATGGAGGGTTATGAAGTAGTTTTAATGGATGAAATGATAGGTCAGGCAGATATTGTTGTGACTGCAACTGGAAATAAAGATGTAGTAACTGCAGATCATATGAGAGCTATGAAAGATAGATCTATTCTATGTAATATTGGACACTTTGATAACGAAATTCAAGTTGAGGCTTTGAAAAATTATAAATGGGATGAAGTAAAACCTCAAGTTCATGAAATAACATTCCCAGACGACAAAAGATTAATTTTGTTAGCTGAGGGGAGACTTGTAAATTTAGGTTGTGGAACTGGTCACCCAAGTTTTGTTATGAGTGCATCATTTACTAACCAGGTTATTGCTCAAATTGAGCTTTGGAATAATTCAGATAACTATGAAAATAAAGTTTATGTGCTTCCTAAACACTTAGATGAAAAGGTGGCAAGGCTTCACTTAGATAAAGTTGGCGCAAAATTAACACCACTATCAAAAGAGCAAGCTGACTATATAAGTGTAACACCAGAGGGACCATACAAGCCTCATGCTTATCGCTACTAGAAGTGGCAAAATAAATATTTCTAAAGAAAAAGATACTAAACTTGTAGCCGAACGACTTTGCAAACTTATTAATTTAGGAGATTTAATACTTTTATCAGGGAATCTTGGTGTAGGAAAAACTACTTTCATTAAATACATTATTAATTTTCTTCAAAGAATAAATAGACAGGAAATATCAGAAGTTCCTAGTCCTACTTTTAATATTACGAATGAGTATCATATTAAAAAAATTTTAATAAAGCACTACGATTTATACAGAATTAAAAATGTAAAAGAGCTTAATAATTTAGGTATCCAAGAAAATTTAAAAAAACAAATAACACTAGTTGAATGGCCTAAAATAGTAAAAAAATTAAAAATTAAAAATAGTATTACCTTAATATTTAAATATAATAATGACTATACTGAGCGTTATCTTACAATAATTTCAAATAACAGAAAAATAATTAATGAATTTAAATAAATTTAAAAAACTAACTGGAGATGCATCATTTAGAAATTTTTATAGAGGAAAAAAAAGTATTCTTGTTCATTGTATAAAAAACAAAAAAAGTAATTTGTTAGAATATGATGCTGTTAACAAAATATTAATTAAAAAAAAAATTTTAGCCCCTAGATTAATATCTCAGAATTACAAGAATAATTATATTGAGATTGAGGATTTCGGAGATTTAACAGTTTTTAAAAAATTTCAAAAAAAATCGATAAATAAAAAAATTTACTATAAAAAAATTTTAAATTTATTAATCAAAATCAAAAATATAAAAACTAAGTATCAAAAAACATTTTTGAAAACTAATTATAAAGTACCAGACTATTCATTAAAAAAATTATTAGATGAGTCTAATTTATTCTTAGACTGGTATTTACCAAAAAATGTTAAAAGAGGAAAAAATAGAATTTTAAAAATTAAATTTAATAAGATATTTAAAAAATTGCTAAATAATATTTATTATAAAAATAAAGTTTTTGTACATCGAGATTTTCATATATCTAATTTAATGATAACTAAAAAAGGTTTAGGCCTGATAGATAGTCAAGATGCTGTCTATGGGAATATTGCATATGATTTAGCTTCTCTTATCGATGATGTTAGGTTTAAAACAGACGTAAAGACTAAAAAATATATTTTTGATGAATTCATAAAAAAAAATAAACAATTAAATCTTAAAAAGTTCAAAAATGACTTTGAGATCTTATCCGTGTTGAGGAATTTAAAAATAATAGGCATATTTACTAGATTATCTGTAAGAGACAAAAAAAATAAATATCTTAAACTTATACCGCATGCATGGGAGTTAATTAACTACAGAGCTTTGAATAATCCAATATTTAAAGACTTAAATTACCTTTTAAGTAAAAACTTTGATAGAAAAATTAGAAAAAAATATGAAAATTAAAACTGCTCTAATACTATGCGCTGGATTTGGTAAGAGAGTACAACCGATAACAGACAGTTTACCCAAACCATTAATAGTTTATAAAAATGAAACTTTATTAGAAAATACAATTAATTTTCTTACAAAAATAAAAATTGAAAAAATTAAAATTAATGTTTTTTATTTAAAAGAAAAAATTATTGATTTTATTAATAGAAAAAATTTCCCAATTAACATTGAAATTGTAGATGACGGTGAAACAATTTTGGGAACAGGGGGAGGGACTCTAAGTCTTATTAACAAATCTAATGAGGAAGATGTTCTAGTAATCAATCCAGATACAATTTGGGATGATAGTTATATCAAATCAATTGACGCTATGGAGAAAATTTACTTTGAAAGAAAAATAAAAAATATCTTGTTAATAGTAAATAACTCGACATGTTTTGATAAAAGATTTAATGGAGATTTTGAGATAGAAAATAATATCCTTTTAAGAGAAAAAATAAATAATTTTAAATATACTGGATGTCAAATTTTTAATAAGGAATTAATAACACATAAACAATTAAATTATTTTCCTATATCTGAAATATGGGATGAACTCTTAAGAGAAAGTAATCTTTATGGTTATGAGCATAAAGGTGAATTCAAGCATTTAACTGATTTTGAAATCTACGAAAAATTATTTATTTAGAAAACTAAAAGATTTTTTGCTCTACCTTTATCTAAATATCTTGCGTTTTTAATCTTTCCTTTTTCAGTTTCAATCAATAGAGGATTACCAGTTGGTATTTCTAAGCTCGAAATATTTTCATTATCTAAATTAAACAAGTATTTACATAAAGATCTAATTGAATTTCCATGAGCTGATACAATAATATTTTTATCTAATTTAGGTTCAATATTTTTTTTATAAAAAGGTATTACTCTTTCATAAGTATTTTTTAATGACTCTGTATCTGGAATTTTATCTTTAGGAACATTTTTATATATATCAATATTCAAAGGATGGTATGGGCTTGTTTTTTTTAGAGGCTCTGGTGGGCTGTCCCAGGATCTTCTAAAAGTATGAATTTTTTCCTCTCCATAATGTTTTTTCATTTCATCTTTATTTAAACCAGTTAACGCTCCATAGTGTCTCTCATTTAGTTCCCAAGCATTAAAAACATTTTGATCTTTTATTCTCATGGTATTAAGTATTAGATTTAGTGTTTCAATTGATCTTGTTTGTAGAGATGTGTAAAAATAAGATAATTCGAGGTTTAATTCCTTAATCAGTTCTCCTGCCTTACAAGCTTCAAGTTTGCCCTTGGCAGCTAAACCTACATCTACCCAGCCTGTAAAACGGTTTTCCAGGTTCCATTCGCTTTGTCCATGTCTGATAAGTATTAAGTGACTCATTTTGATAATTTTAATATAGATTATAGATGAAATTTCTTAAATCATCATTTCATTTATCTAATATTATTTTAATTATTTTTTATTTATACCCAGCGAGTCTTTTGGGATGTTTTTTTTATAATGATTGTCAAATTCAACCACAATTAACAAGAGATTTATTGTACGTTTCATCAAATCATTTTTACACTTTTATATTTGTATCACTGATAGGGCTTTTCTCTTTTAAAAAAAAAATAAAAATTATTATGTGTTATTTAGTATCTTTATCAATTATCTTAGAACTAACTCATTTAATAATTCCACATAGATCTTTTGAATTACAAGATTTATTTGGCAATCTCCTTGGTGTTGTATTATCATATATACTATTTAAAATAATAAAAATAAGTAATTAATATGAGTTCATTCGAGGATAGAAAAAAAAGTTTTGAAAAGAAATTTGCTCACGATCAAGAGCTTCAATTCAAAGTTAGCGCTAGAAGGAATAAATATTTAGGAGAATGGGTATCTCAGATGCTAAATTTTAATCCAGATCAAGAAAAAGAATACATTCAATCAGTTATAAAAGCAGATTTTGCTGAAGCAGGTGATCAAGATGTTTTTAGAAAAATTAAAGATGATTTGAAAGCGAAAAACGTTTCAGACGAGGAACTTCGAAAAAAAATGGATGAATTAAATGAAAAAGCAAAAACTGATTTTAATTAGTTTTTTTTTTCTCTTATTTAATAATATTTCCTTACTCTCCTCAGAAGACAATTATTTATTAATTTCAGGCAAACCAAAAATTATAGATGGCGATACACTCAAGATTAATAATAAGAAAATTCGTTTTAGTGGAATTGATGCTCCTGAAAGTTATTTTTTTGGAAAAAAACAATTATGCATTTTAAATAATATTGAAATTCCATGTGGAAAGCTATCCAAAGAAAAACTTATAGAAAAAATTGGAAATCAGATTGTCAATTGTAGAATAGAAAAAAATAAAGATCAATATAGTAGGTTAATTGGTGAATGTTTTGTAAAAAATAAGAGTCTCTCAGTTTTCATGGTTAAAAATGGTTATGCATTTGATTATCCTAAATATTCAAATGGTAAATTTAGAAAGCACCAGATTTATGCAAAAAATCTTTCTTTGGGTTTATGGCAAATGCAATTCGAATATCCTTGGATATGGAGAAAAAAAAATAGATAATAATAAAAATGATTCGAAACAAATATATATATTTATTTTTAATCCTTTTTATAGTTTCTGCTTGCTCTTCAATTCCAAAAAATACTGCTGATGGCTGTTCAATTTTTTCAGAAAGATATCTTTGGTATAAACATGCCAAAAAAACAGAACAAAAATGGGGCACTCCAATTAATTTGCAACTTGCTATAATTAAAATGGAGTCAGATTTTGATTGGTTGGCAAAACCACCTAGACAAAAATTATTTAAGGTTATTCCTTATAAAAGACCATCAAGTTCTTTTGGTTATTCTCAAGCAATAAGAGGAACCTGGAAACAATATAAAGAGGAAACAGGAAACAAGTATGCTACTAGAACAAGATTTAAAGATAGTGTAGATTTTATTGGTTGGTATACAAATAAAACAGAAAAGATCCTAAAAATCCCAAAAAATGATGCTTTTAAACAATATGTTGCTTATCATGAAGGTTGGGGAAATTACAAAAATTATAAAAAGAATCAAAAAATCATTCTTTTAGCAAAAAAAGTTGAAAATCAGTCTAAGAAATACAAGATACAGCTAAACAATTGTCGAAAATCACTTACTACTAGGAAATATATAATATTTTAGTTTAATTGTTTTTTAAGCTCTATATCAACTGCATCAATTCTCTTTGTATTTTTAGCTAAAGTTAAATACATAGTCGGAGTCACATATAAAGTAAAGAAGGTAGAAATTATCATTCCACCAAGTATAGTTGCACCTACAGCAAGTCTCGAACCTTCTCCAGCACCTGGGCCAATATTTCCAATAACTAAAGGTAACATTGCAATCATTGTACTTATGGATGTCATTATAATTGGTCTAAATCTTAAACTGCAAGCCTCTTTTACAGCTTTTTCAATGTCTTTACCTTTTGTTCTTAATTGATTTGCATAATCAACTATAAGAATACTATTTTTTGTCGAAATACCAATGAGTATTACCAAGGCTATTTGTGAAAATATATTTATTGATGAATTTAAGAATAGAATAAATATTAACCCTCCAAATACTGCAAGTGGAACAGTTAAAATAATTATAAATGGGTGTATAAATGAATTAAAAGTAGCTGACATAACAAGATAAGCAGTCAACAATGCTAAAGCAAATATGATATAAAGTTCATTACTTGTTTCTTTTAATTCTTCAGATTTTCCTTTCCAAGTAATTTGTTTATCTGGAGCAACTCTAGTCATTGTTTCTTCTAAATATTTAATTGCTTCAGCTAAAGTATAACCTTCACTTATATTAGCCGATATTGTTACGGCACGTTGTCGGTTGTATCTTGATAACTTACTTGCTGTTCCTTTTTCATTAAATTCAACAAGATTAGAGAGGGAAACTAAATTACCTGTTTTTTCTGATCTAACGAATATCTTACTTAAGCTTTCCTTATTTTTCCTATCCTCTAAATATTGTTGTAAAATAATTGGGTATTCTTTTCCTAGTCTATTAAATTTTGTTACCGTCTTACCCCCATACAAAGTTTCTAAAGTTTGACCAATTGCTTCAGTTGATATTCCTAAGTCTTTTGCTTTATTTTTGTTAATTTTTATATTCACTTCAGGTTTATTTCTGGTGTAGTCAGATTCAAGTCTTGATAAATTTCTGTTCTTTCTTAACATTCTAATAACTCTAGACTGTATTTGTTCTAACTCTTCGTATGTATTTCCATAAATAACCATTTGAACAGGCTTATTGTAACTAGAAACTCTTATGGACTGAGGAGAAATTGGAAAAGCTAGTGTTTGAGGTACTGTAACTATTTTTCCAATTGCTTGTCTCATTATTGTTTGAGAATTCTGTTTTCTATTTTTCCAATTGTCCAAAAGTGAGATTATCAAGAAGCTATTTTCAGAGCCAAAACCTGGAACTATCATTAAAAATCTATTGTATGGACTATTATCGCCATCAAGTAGTGGAATTAGTCTTTTTTCTACATCCTCCGCCCTTTTTTGAGTATATTGGAATGAACTTCCCTCATCAGTAAATCCTATAACTAAGTAAACTCCACGATCTTCTAATGGTAACAGTTCTTTTTTTGTATAGTTATACAAACCCCCAGAAGCAACTATGATAAAAATTATGAATGTTATTATTGTTTTCTTTTTGTTCATCCAAAATCCTAATGTCTCAGTGTAAAATTTTAAAAAGCCTTGAAAAAATTTATCAAATCCTTTTGTCATGAAATTCGACTTTTTCTTTTTATCAAGAAATTTACTACCTAGCATTGGCGAAAGNGTTAGAGCAACAAATGATGACACTACTATCGCAAATGATAGTGCTATTGCAGTTTCTTTAAATAAAGTTCCAGCAATACCTTCAATGAAAATTAAAGGTAAAAATACTGCAACCAAAATAAGAGTTGTTGCAATAATTGCAAACGTAATTTGTTTTGAGCCTTTATATGCTGCTACCAGTGGTGTCTCGCCATTTTCAATTCTTCTATATATCGCATCGGTCATAATGACTGAGTCATCAGTAATAATTCCAATTGCTAATATAAAACTTAATAAGACAAATATATTAATAGATAAATCAAATATATACAAACCTAAGAATGTAGCAATTAGACTTACAGGTAAAGCTATTGCAGGAACAATAACTGCTTTTAAATTTCCTAAAAATAAATAAATTATTATTACAACAAGTATAAAGGCTATAGCCAAAGTTTTATAAACTTCATTTATTGCTTCACCAATATAAGTAGCTCTGTTAAAAGCTATTTCCAAATTTAAATCACCAGGTAAAGTTTTTCTAATTTCTTTGATTTTTTTTTCAACATCTTTTGATAATTCAACAGTTGAAGCCCCACTTCTTGCATAAATTCCTATACCCATGGTTTTTAAATTTAGTGCTCCTTTACTTTGTGCTCTAAATAAAACTTTCTCTGTGACAGGACCTAATTCTAAATTTGCAATATCAGATAATCTTACTATATTATCTTTAGCTTTCTTAATTGGCAGTTCCTTAAGTTTTTCTAAATCATTATATGATTTATCGATATTGATCGTTAAATCTATATTTTCAGCCTCAAGTGTACCCGCTGGTAATCGAACATTTTCGTTTCTTAAAGATCTTTCTACTTCTTGAATAGTTAAATTATTTGCAGCTAATTTGATTGGATCTATCCATACTCTAATACTCTGCTCCCTAAGGCCACCCGTTCTTATTCGACCAACATTTTTAATGCTAGAAAATTGATCAACTAAATATCGTTCAGCATAGTCTCCGAGCTCAAGATCACTCCAGGTTTCAGAAGATAAAGCAAGCCACATTGTAGTTGTAAAACCTGCAGATTGCTTAAGTATTCTTGGGGCCTCAGACTCGGCTGGCAGTCTTCCGACAATTCTTGCAACTCTCTCTCTTACATCGTTTGCGGCATTATCAAGGTCTATATCTGTATCAAATTCGATATTTATAGTACTTTTTCCATTCTCTGATTTAGCGTCTATGTTTTTTATTCCCTCTGCTCCACCTATAACTTCTTCAATTACTTGTGTCACTTCTTCATCAACAATTGGAGCTGACGCTGATGCATATTCCACCTGGACTTGAACCACAGGTGGTTGTAGACCAGATGGTAATTCTCTAACTGGTAATTTTGAAAAAACAAAAGTTCCAAATACAACTAGTATTAAGGATAATACCCATGACAACGCTGGTCTTCTAATACTAACATCAGTTAAATACATTTAATTATTTACTTTTATTCTCTTTTTTACCCCAACTAGACTCATTTTTTTTTTCACCATCTTTAATGGGTTTAATTTTTCCATTGGGTCTTACTTTTTTCAATCCTTCAGCAACAACTATATCGCCCNCATTTAAACCTGACTCCACTTCTAGATATCCTTTGTTTCTGTTACCAACTTTAACTTCAACTCTTTTTGTTACATTCTCTTTATCTACTTTATAAATATAAACTTTATTACCTTCTAAGATTACACTTGTATCTGGTATTCCTAAAGAAACTCTCTCATTGTATTTTATTGTGACTTCCATTAAAGCACCAGGCAAAATCTCTGAATTTGAATTTTGCATTTTAACTCTAAGTCTTAAAGATCTATTGCTAACATCAATTTTGCTAGCCAAAGAGTCTACTATTCCATTATAAGTTTTATCCTTATTGCCAGAAAATTTTACATCAACTCCAAGTCCTTTTTCTATAAATGGTGCAAATATTTCTGGAACATCAACATCAATAAATAAAAAAGATGCGTCCTCAATATCAATTACAACAGAACTTTCCGAAACATTAATATCGTCAGAAAAGTTTCTTTTACCAATTACTCCATCGAAGGGTGCTATTATAGTTCTATTTTTTAATTTTGCGATAACATCACCAGACTTAACCTTGGTATTATATTTAATTTCTTCTAGAATTTCGTATTTTTCAATATTGTATGACTGTGTTTTAATTGGAACCGCTGTTCCAAAGGTTTCAATAATATTTTGAAACTTTCTTTCCTCTACTGTTTTGACAATGATACCTGGCGGTGGTCTTTTACTAAATTTTTTTTTAAAATGGTTCCCAATCATTGTTCGAGCAATGATCACACCTGCAATAATTAGAAAAAAAATTACTATTATTGATGTTATTTTAGTAGATCTTTTCATTTCTATATTCTTCCATATTCAGCCCATGAACCATCATAAACTGTAGGAGAATATGTATTATTTACTAGGGAATATGCAAGACCTAAAACACATGCTGTTATACCAGATCCACATGAAAAAACNNTTTNNTCNTCNTTNAAATCAATAATTTCGCTGAACTTTTTTGAGATNTCACTNACACCTTTAAAAGTGTTGTCTGANCTATTTATAATTTCTTTAAATGGAAGACATACAGAGTTTGGAATAGATCCACTTCTCACATTCTTCCTGGGATCTGGAACACTTCCATTAAATCTTTCCTTACTTCTAGCATCGATTATTGTAAATTTTTTTTTTTCAATGTTTTCATTTACTTCAATAATATTTTTTACCAGATTTTTATTTTCTGTTGCTCTGTAGGTTGAGTTGTTTAAAATTGTCTTTTCACTTGTTGTTTTCCTATTTTCAATCAACCATTTTTTTAAACCACCATCTAAAACACTTACTAGGTGTTTATCATGACCAAAATAAATAAAATTGTACCAACCTCTACATGAACTTAAGACATCAGAGTTATCATAAATTACAATTCTATCGGTATTTGATATGCCCATTGAAGATACTATCTCTTCCCATTTTTCTTTTGTAGGAAGCATGTGAGGTAAATCTGTATCTTGATCTGAATTCTTGTCTAAGTCAAAAAAAATNGCACCAGGAATATGATTTTTAGAGTACTCCTCTTTAGGATTTCTATCAATTCCTGGCATATGCCATGAGCAGTCAATTATTTTGACGTCACTTAAATTATTTTCTAACCAATCTGATGTAACAAGTGACATTCTATNTTTTTTCTAGATACTTCTGATGATACTCTTCAGCAGTGCAGTAATTTTTCAACTCAGATAGCTTAGTTACAACTTTTCCAGATAACTTTAAATTTTCCTCGTCTATTACTTTTTGAGCAATATTTTTTTGTTCTTCATTAAGGTAGAATATCTCACTTCTGTATTGTGTTCCAAAATCAGGACCTTGAGAGTTTAGTGTAGTTGGATCATGAAATTCAAAAAATCTCTTAATTATTTGTTCGTATGTAATAACTTTAGGATCAAATTCTAATTTTACAGCTTCTGCATGATTAGTTGTTCCTGTACAAACTTCTCTATAATTTGTATTAGGACTGTTTCCTCCACAATATCCAACCTCTGTTCTGTAGATGCCATCTAATTGTGCATATTTTTTTTCTGGACCCCAGAAACATCCCAAAGCTAAAACTGCTATTTCCATAGATTAATGTTATAATAATAATATAATCTAATCCATGTTATCTAGAAATCAATTAGGCTTTTTGTACATGTTTCTGTCAGTGTGTGCATTTTCAATGATGGATGTGCTTGTTAAGTGGTCTGAAAATTATCCTGTTGGTGAAGTTCTTTTTTTTAGAGGAATTTGTGGATTAATACCTATTTTTTTTTTAATACCAAAAGAAAACTACACAAATTTTTATAAAACAGATCGACCTAAATTACATTTCTTTAGATGTGCTGCAGGATTAATGGCAATAGTATCAGTATTTATTGCACTAAGAAATTTACCTTTGGCAACGGTAGTGGGTATCTCATTTGCTGCACCAATTTTTGCAACAATTTTATCCATTTATTTTTTGTCAGAAAAAATTGGTAAATACCGCTGGTTAGCAGTTTTGATCGGTTTTATAGGTGTAATAATTATTACACAACCAGGTATTTCCACTTTAAATTTTTATTACATTTACCCAATAATTTTTTGTTTAGGAATGTCATATGTTGCAATTGCTATCAGACAGTTATCTACATCCGAACCAGTTTGGCTTATTTCTTTTTATTTTTCAGTAGCGATATCTATTTTAGGTTTGTTTACAATTCCTTTTGGATGGGTAATGCCTACATTAATAGATTTTATTTTTTTGTGTATGATTGGTTTGCTTGGAGGTATTGCTAATTTACTACTTGGACAATCTTACAAACTTTCAGAAGTTTCTTTAGTTACTCCACTTAAGTATTTAAGTTTAGTATTTGCGATTATATTTGGTTATTTTATTTGGAATGAAATACCATCTTATAAAACTTTATTGGGTTCATTACTTGTAGTGTTATCTTCATTAATTATATTTAGAAGAGAAATCTATTTGAAAAAACCAAACTTAATTTTTAAAAATGAGTAAACCCCCGATTTATTGGTCAAAGGCAGTAAAGTTCCTTTCTAAAGACAAGATAATGAAAAAACTTATTTCTAAATACAAAGACAAAACCTTAACAACAAGAAAAGATATTTTTTTGTCTCTATGCAAAAGTATAATAGGACAACAGATAAGTGTTGCTGCAGCAAATGCTGTATTTTTAAAGTTTAAAAAAGAATGTAGAGGAAAGATAAATCCAAAAGTAGTTAATGCTATTACCTCGGCTCGTTTGAAAAAATGTGGATTAAGCAGACAAAAAGTTAGAGGAATTAAAGAGTTGGCAAAAAAATTTGTAAATAAAACATTTAATCCAAGAATTATAAAAAAAATGGGAGACGAGGAGGCAATTCTTTATTTATCTGAGTTAAGACAAATAGGTAGATGGTCTGCAGAGATGATATTACTATTTACTTACAATAGATCTAACATATGGCCCGTTCAAGATATTGGTTTACTTAGAGCTATTTCAAACAATTACAGAAAAAGCTATTTACCACCCATGAGCTATGTAAATCGATTGAAAAAGAGGTTTTCTCCATATTGTTCCGTAGCTACTTGGTATTTATGGCGCTCCATAGACGACGAGCCTATACAATATTAAGTGCCTTCAACTATTTGATGATGTCTTACAGCATGGCCTTTAATAACGTCTAGTGCTTCCTGATATTCAGGGGAATCATAAAATTCTATTGCTGTGTTGTAATCTGTAAATTCAACTACAGTTGTTCTAGGAGAGTTTATTCCCTCATTTGTTCTATTTTTTCCACCTCTAATTATAAATATCCCTGAGTATTTATCTGCAGCAATCTTGGCTTTTAGTGCATATTCCTTTAATTTTTCCTCACTATTAATTTTTTCCCACACGCAAACTACGTAACCTTTCATAATTTTCCTATATTTATCATTATATAATCAATTTTTACTTTATCAAATTTGTTCTTGTTCTACTCCTTCAACAATAAACATTATTCTCTTAGTTGTATTTTCTGCATGAGTCCAAGCAGATTTATATTCAGTTGACTCATGGCATGACATAGCATCATTGTAAGTCGGAAACTCCCATATTACAGTACGCACAACGTTTGGGCCACTAAATGACTTTAATTTTCCACCTCTAACTANTGGTTTCCCNCCANAACTTTTNATTATAGGAACAGCNTTTTCTCCATATTTTTTTAAGTTATCCTGGCTTGAGATTTCTAAGTATAGACTTATCCAATAAGTTTTCATATTTATCCTTTTTTAATATTTTTATTTATGATACCAAATTTTTATGGCTGATAAATTAATAATTACTTATGAAGAATATAAAAATGTAGTCGAAAAACTTGCTTTAGAAATTGAAAAAAAATATAAGCCAACAGTATTAGTTGGTATCATGAGAGGTGCAGCTCCAATTATAGATATATTATCTAGAATTTTTAAATTACCCACCGCTTATGTTGTAATTCAAAGTTACTCTGGTGATACGGTACAAGATAAACAAGGGGAGCTAATATTTGCAAGAGATATAAGTGCAATTGCAACAAATGAAGATTTTAAAAATGTATTGTTAGTAGATGATCTATCAGACACAGGATTAACTTTAAATAAAAGTATAGAGTGGCTTAAAGAATATGAACCTGTTAAGGACCACATAAGTGAAATTAAAACAGCGTGTCTTTGGAAAAAAAAATCTTCCACTTTTACTCCTGATTTCTGTCCAATTTTATTGGATAATGATCCATGGATTGTTCAACCATCAGAGTATTATGATGAAATCGATATTGACGGTTTGAAAAAAAAGTATTCTAAATAAAAAAGGCCAGACTAAGCTGGCCTTTAATTTTAATTTTTAATTGAGTTTTATTGAGGAATATCTCCTTCTACTCCTTTAACGTAAACATTCATACCTGCTAACATACCATCGTCCGCTACTGCACCTTCAGCAACAAGAATGTTTCCTTTTTGATCATAAATTGGACCTGTAAAAGAATGAGCTTTACCAGAAGCCAAGTCTTTTTGAAGTTGTTCAACTTCTTTAATTAAATCACTTCCCATTGCAGAATTATAAGGAGCCATAGCTACCATTCCTTCTTTCAATCCATGCCAAGTATCTTGTTGTTTCCAAGTACCATCTCTTGCGGCAATCGATCTTTCCACATAGTAAGGTGCCCAATCATCAATAATTGACGTTAATATAGATTTTGGAGCAAATCTTTGCATGTCACTTGCTTGACCAAAAGACCAAACTCCTGCTTTTTCCGCAACTTGTACCGGAGCAGTACTATCAGTATGTTGCATAATTATATCTGCACCTTGATCAATCAAAGCTTGAGCTGCTTCAGATTCTTTTCCTGGATCATACCAAGTAAAAACCCAAACAATTTTTGTTTTAATATCAGGATTTACTTTTTGAGCGGCTAATGTCATTGCATTAATTCCTCTTATAACCTCAGGAATTGGAAAAGAAGCAATGTATCCAATAGTATTTGTCTTTGTCATCTTTCCAGCCATATGTCCTAATAAAGTTCTACCTTCATAAAACCTTGCTGAATATGTTGAGACATTTGAATGCTCTCTTTTGTAACCAGTTGCATGTTCAAATTTTACATTTGGAAAATCTTTAGCAACCTTGTTTGTTGGATCCATATATCCAAAACTAGTCGTAAAGATTAGGTCGTGACCAGATTGTGCTAATTGTCTTATAACTCTCTCTGCATCTGCACCTTCAGGTACGCTTTCTACGTAAGTAGTTTTTATTCCCAAAGCCTCAACTGCATTTCTTCCTTCATGGTGTTGGTATGTCCATCCATGGTCTCCAGTTGGTCCAACATAAACAAAGCCAACTTTAAATTCTGCGTTTGCATTTATGCTTAAGCCAAGCAAAAATAATACAGAAATTAAACTTCTTAAAAATAGTTTATACATTTGATTCCCCTTTAAATTTTATTTGTGATACTACAAACTAATCATTATTCTAATAAAAAAAAATATATATTTTGGAATAGCTAACATCACTTTTCCTTATAGAAGATTTGTCCCAGTGAAGTTGGTGTATTTAGTTTTATTTTTCTACTATCACGAGAAATTACAACTAAAACTATTATTGTCATGATATATGGCAATGCACTTAATAATTGAACTGGAATTCTTAAACCCACTGCCTGCATATGTAATTGTAAAATTGTAATTCCACCAAATATTAATGCACCTATAAGAACTTTAATCGGACTCCATGTTGCAAAAACTACTAAAGCTAGTGCAATCCATCCTCTACCCCCTGTCATATTCTCAATCCATTGGGGAGTGTATATTAATGACAGGTATGCACCTGCCAATCCACACATTGCACCTCCATAAAGAATGCAACTGTATCTTACTAATGTAACATTAATTCCTTGATTAGAGGCTGAAGTTGGCGAATCCCCAACGGCTCTGATAATTAAACCAGTTTTAGTCTTCTTCAAAAAATAATTTGTTAAAAAAGGTAATCCAAATGCAAAATATAATATAATTGAATGACCAAAGAATATGGGACCCAAAAAAGGAATACTTTCCTTTAAATTAATGAATAATAACGGAAATTCCTTTCCTGGAATTCCTACAAAATTCTTTCCTATCATTGCTGACATTCCAATACCAAAGATAGTTAGCGCAAGACCTGTAGCCACGTGATTTGTAAGGAGTGATTGGGTAAGTAATCCAAAAATAAGAGATAAAATTAAACCTGACAGCATAGAGCCCATTACTGCAAAAAATAAATTATCAGTCACTACCATTAAAGCAAATCCAGAAATTGCTCCAATGATCATCATTCCTTCTACTCCAAGATTTAAAACACCAGATCTCTCAGTTATTAATTCCCCAGACGCAGCAAGTATTAAAGGAACTGATGATGCCATGATGGCACCAATTAAAATACCTATAAAATTTAAATCAAAGCTCATTTTTTTTTAAACCTAAAAATTTTATTTTAAAAAATAATAAATAATCAGACCCAAGAAGAAAAAATAAAATCATTCCTTGAAAAACTTGACCTGTATATTTTGGTACTTGCAAAAAAATCTGAGCTGTTTCTGCTCCTAGATAAGTTAAAGCAACAATTAAAGATGCAAATATAATTCCAACTGGGTTTAATCTTCCTAAAAAAGCAACAATTATTGCTGTGAAGCCATAATCAGGAGAAATGTTTCTATGTAATTGTCCTATTGGTCCTGTTATCTCACCTACACCTGCAAGACCGGCACATGCTCCACTAATCATAAAAACAATTATAATCATTGTCTTACCTTTGTACCCTGCATATTTTGCAGTTTTTAAACTTAAGCCTGAAACTTTTATTTGAAAACCNAAATAAGTTTTGTACAATATAAGCCAGCTTAAGAATACAGTGATGAGAGTAATAAATATTCCAGCATGAATTCTTAAACCGTCAAATAAAATTGGCATTCTTGCAGACTCACTAAATTGTCTTGTTTCTGGAAAATTAAAACCTTCGGGATTGCTCCAAGGACCAACCACTAAATAATCTAATAATAATTTTGCAACATAAACCAGCATTAAGCTGACCAAAATTTCATTAGTATTAAAATAGGTTTTTAAAATTGCAGGTATCATTGCAAATAGCATTCCACCAATTGCTCCAGATAATATAATTACTGGTAAAACATAAAATCCATCATGATTATAAAATAATAAAGCAACTCCACCGCCGACTATTCCNCCAAAAATAAGTTGACCTTCTGCACCAATATTCCAATTATTACTTTTAAAACAAAAAGANAAACCTATCGCTATTAAACAAAGTGGTGTAGCTTTTACCAAAAGTTCACTTAATCCGTATAAATCTGAAATGGGGGTAATAAAAAAAAATTTTAAAGCCTCAATAGGATTAAACCCCAAAATATAAAAAATAATCCCACCCCCAAATAATGTGAGAAAAATGGCTAAAACCGGTGTTAAAAAGTAAATCGATCGAGATACATCGTTACGCTTTTCAATTTTAATCAATTGAACCTCCACCCATCAAAATTCCTAATTTTTCAGCAGTAACAGTATCTGCATTCATTATTTTAGATAGTTTACCTTTATAAATTACACAAATACGGTCACTTAATTTTAATAGTTCATCGTTATCAGTAGAAATTAATATTGATGATTTTCCTTGTTCGTTAATTTGAATTAATGTTTCATGAATGTAGTTGATCGCACCAACATCAAGACCCCATGTGGGGTTAAAACATACCAACAATTCAGGTGAAGTAATTAATTCTCTTCCAATAATTAATTTTTGAAGATTTCCGCCAGATAAAAATTGACTTCTTAATTCAACATTGTCTGTATTAACAGAAAAATTAGAAAGTATCTTTTTGGAGTGTTCTTTTATTTTTTTTTCATTCACTAAACCTTTTTCAAAAAAGTTTGATGACTTAAAATTGTTTAATGCAACATTTTCATATATCTTTAATTCAGGGACTGCAGCTTGAGAGATACGATCTTCAGGTGAAAAAGCCATAAGGTATTCTCTTCTTTCTCTAGGATTCAACTTGCCAATTTCTTTATTTCTAAACATTATAGAAGTACCTTCGGTAATTATTTCTCCACTCAGTATTTGAAATAATTCATTTTGACCGTTTCCTGAAATTCCAGCTATACCTAAACACTCTCCTTTTTTTAAAGAAAGGTTTAAATCATTTAAGTTTGTTTCATATGGGTCGTCACTTTTAAAATTTAGATTTGAAATTTTTAAAATTTCTTCACTATTTTTAAAATTATTTATTTTTTTTTTAATAGTATTTAAATTTTCACCTACCATTTTATTAGCTAAACTTTCAATTTTTTCATCAATCGTATTACTAACCGAAACTACTTTACCCTTTCTCATGACGGCTACCTCATCACAAAGCGACAAAACTTCTTTTAATTTGTGAGTAATATAAATAATTAAAATTCCATCTTTAGAAAATTGTTTTAAAGAAATAAATAAATCATCAGTTTCCTGCTCAGTTAAAACTGATGTAGGTTCATCCATAATCAATACTTTTGGATTTCTAATTAAACACCTTATAATTTCTACTTTTTGTTTTTGGCCTGCTGATAAATTTAGAACTGGAATATCTAGATCAATTTTAAAATTATACTTTTTTAATATATCGTTGACCAAAACTCTTAGATCTTCATCTTTTTTTTCACTATCGATGCTCAAATTTTCAAATACTGATAAAGTTTCGAAAAGATTGAAATGTTGAAAAACCATTCCAATATTATTTCTTTTGGCATCTAAGGGAGAATTAAGTTTAATGCTTTCATTATTTAAAAAAACTTCGCCTTTATCGGGTTTTACTACCCCAGACAAGATTTTTACTAGAGTAGACTTTCCAGCCCCATTTTCTCCCAATAATGCATATATTTTCCCACTTCCAAATTCTAATGACACTCTGTCGTTTGCGATACATCCTGGATATATTTTTGAAATCTCTGATACTTTAAGCTTTGTGTTCATTAGAATCGGTTTGATAGTATTAAAAATAAAGAATTTATTAATATAAATACATTATATTTATCTAATTTTGATAGAAAACTTATTTTTTTTTTCAACTTTTAAGTTAATCTTTTGTCACATTTCAGTATTATAAATAAATTATGAAATTTAGATTCGTTATTACATTAATATCAATCCTTTTTTTAACTGCAGGTTGTCAAACTATTCAGAATAAAACTGATGAGGTAGTAGAAAAAGAAAATAAAAAATATGGTTTATTTGTTGGTGGTAATGTAAATAAAATGAAATTAGAATTAGGGGCTCCTAGTGAGGACATTATTAATGATACAGGTAATGAAGTTTTAATTTATAAAACTAAAAAGTACGGTGTACCGTGCGAGAGAAGATTTGAAGTCAACGCTGGTGGCACTATTATTGCTTTCAGTTCTAGTGGATGTTTTTAAACTTGTGGGGCGAACCCCACAAGCAAGGTTAAACTTTATTACTTAATATCAATAAGTCTTTTTTTCTTGTGATCTGGTAAAATTCTTTCACAAGCAATTGT